>Ga0067045_1028144_pt1 | contig 41534 bp, 39 predicted proteins | sample TerdegcTABiofilm_FD_59184 | JGI IMG/M metagenome (GOLD analysis project Ga0067045, IMG submission 59184) | Combined Assembly of (Gp0054472, Gp0054536) Wastewater bioreactor microbial communities from Singapore -Terephthalate degrading... | reverse complement strand
TAAGGGTAGTCTTACCATGATCCACATGTCCGATAGTACCAACATTAATATGTGGTTTAGTTCTTACAAATTTTTCTTTTGCCATTTCTAAAATGTTCCTCCTTGAAAAGAAATAATAGATTTAAATCTTCAAAGACCTGGAGCCCACGACCGGGATTGAACCGGTGACCTCATCCTTACCAAGGATGCGCTCTGCCAACTGAGCTACGCGGGCACAAGATTTATCTTTTTCAAATGGTGGGGAGGGAAGGATTCGAACCTTCGAAGGCGTTCAGCCAACGGATCTACAGTCCGCCCCATTTAACCACTTTGGTACCTCCCCCTCTTGATCTGGAGCCGATGATCCGCCTCGAACGGATGACCTGCTGATTACAAATCAGCTGCTCTTCCTACTGAGCTACATCGGCAATTTAGTAAATTATAAATATTTTTTATAGCTAAGTCAATCTTTTCTGAATTATTTTTTTATCAGTTCTAATTTTCGTTTAATCCTCTGCAAGGCGTTATCTACAGATTTTACCTGCCTTCCCAGCTCATCGGCTATCTCTTTATAAGACTTAGCACCTAAATATGATTCTAAGACCTCTCTCTCTAAATTAGATAATACACCCTTAATTTTTTCTTTAAGATTATTTAAATTTTCATCCTTTAAAAAAAGATCTTGAGGATCATTAATATTAAAGCTATCTACTACATCCAGCAAAGTCCGGTCAGAATCTTCGTTAAAGATGGGTCTATTTAAAGAGATATAGGAATTTAAAGGAATATGCTTTTGTCGAGTGGCGCTCTTTATCGCAGTGATAATCTGACGAGTGACACATAATTCAGCAAAGACCTTAAAGGAGGAGAGTTTTTCAAATTGAAAATTCCTGACCGCTTTATAAAGTCCAATCATTCCCTCTTGAATAATATCTTCCGCATCAGCACCAATCAAAAAATAAGAGCGAGCCCGCATTTTAACCATTTTTTTAAATTTAGTAATCAAATACTCTTCGGCAATTACATTGCCCTGATTAGCCAAACTTACCAGTTCTTCATCACTATAATCCTGATAATTAAGAAAACTCTTTTCCCTCTCTTTAAATTCCATTGGTTAGTCCTCCTGGATATCCGAAAAGAATCAGTTGATAAAAATAATGGATCTAATAATGATTATTTTTTAGTTTCTAATTAACCTTCTTCCATCTCACCCCTTGGGGAGTATCCTCTAAAAGGATACCTTTTTTCTTTAGTTCTTCTCTAATTTGGTCAGACTTAGCCCAATCTTTTTCTTTCCTGGCTTGCTCTCTCTCTTTTAACAACTCTTCTATCTCTCGATTAAAATCGTCAGTCATTTCATCTTCTGGTAATATACCCAATATTTCACCAGCCAAGGTATGATAAAAATTCTTGCTTTCTTCCAAAACCAATCTACTTTTTATCCGGGTAGAGTTGAGATAACTGTTTATTTCTCTGGTATACCCAAATAATTGGCTTATAGCTACTGGGGTATTAAAGTCGTCGTCCAGGGCTTGGATAAATTGTTTTGTATATTCATCTTTTTGTTGTAAAATTTGTGCCTCTTCCTGGTCTAAAGAATTCTTAAAGTTGCTCTGCGATAAAAGATGTTTTATATTAAACATTACATTTTCTATCCTCTGTATACTAGCTTCCGCCTGTTGAAGTTGTTCTTCGCTAAAATTTAGGGGACTCCTATAATGAGCTGATAAGATAAAATATCTGACTGCTTCTCCCCGGAATCTTTTACTCAACTCTCTTACCTTCATAATATTCCCTAAGGACTTAGACATCTTTATATTATCCAGACAGATATACCCATTGTGCATCCAGTACTTAACGAAGGGTTGGTTGGTGGCAGCTTCACTCTGGGCAATCTCATTTTCGTGATGAGGAAAAATCAAGTCCGACCCCCCCGCATGAATATCAATAGTCTTGCCTAAATATTTCATAGACATAGCTGAACATTCAATATGCCAGCCCGGTCTTCCTCCCCCCCAGGGGCTCGGCCAGGAAGGTTCTCCTGGTTTAGATTTTTTCCATAAGGCAAAATCTATGGCATTTTTTTTCCTTAAATCTACCTCAATTCTTGTTCCTGCTTTTAGTTCTTCAATATTCTGACCGGATAGTTTCCCGTAGTCTTTGAATTTAGTTACCTCAAAAAAGACATCACCATCTATAGTGTAGGTATATCCTTTCTCTTCCAATTCTTTGATTAGGGCGATAATTTCTTGAATATGTTCAGTAGCTCGAGGATGTACTTCTGCCCTTTGAATATTAAGAAAGGCAGCGTCAACAAAATACTCTTGAATAAATCTTTCGGCTAAATCAGAAACAGTAATTTTTAATTGCTGTGCACTATTAATCATTTTATCGTCTATATCGGTAAAATTTTGTATGTATCTCACCTTATAACCTTTAAACTTTAAGTATCTCCTTAAGGTTTCAAAGATTACAAAAGGTCTGGCATTACCAATGTGAATAAAATTATATACTGTTGGACCACAAATATACATTCCAACTTCTCCCTCTTTAACAGGAGTAAATTCTTCTTTTTGTTGAGTCAAAGTATTATATAACCTCAAAGTCATCCTGGTTTACCTCTCTATTTAAAGCTATTGACCAATTTTAACTTAAAAAACTTTCTTCCTGAGTGGTAAATTTTATACTCTTGGAAGGAAAAAAGTTATTTCCTCAGCTTTAATGCTCTAATCCTAATCTGCTCAATATCTCTTCTTATTCCCCTTTGGTTCTCAAACCTTTTATCCTGACTGATCAGAAAAAGTGCTAAGTGAATCAGTAAATTTATCCGAATGATTATTTAAAATCATTTTAATCTTACCAAAGATCATCCTGCCGGCAGGAGTCTGGAGAATGCTGGTAACCATAATATTTACTTTCTTTCCAATATATCTATTTCCATCCTCAATCACTATCATCGTCCCATCATCAAGATAAGCCACCCCCTGCTGTGGTTCCTTCCCTTCCTTGATTATCTGGGTGGTAATCTCTTCCCCGGGCAGAATAACCGCCTTTAAAGCATTAGAAAGGTCATTAATATTTAATACCTGAACTCCTTCCAACTGGGCAAGCTTATTTAGATTATAATCATTGGTAATAATCTTCGCTCGAATATCTTTGGCCAGCTTGATTATTTTAGTATCCACCTCTTTTTGTTCTCTATAATCTTTACCAATAATCTTGACCTTATTTTTATTAAGTTTAATCATCTTATTCAGGATGTCCAGTCCTCTACGCCCACGATTTCTTTTTAAGGTATCAGAGGAATCAGCAATATGTTGAAGTTCGGATAAGACAAAACGAGGTATGATTAAATCCCCTTCTAAAAAATTAGTCTGACAGATATCCAGAATGCGCCCATCAATTATTACACTGGTATCTAAGATTTTATCGCATCCGCTTTCTACCTGGTGACTCTTTCTTATACGATTTATATTTCTAAAATAACCGAAGAGATTTACTATTTCATCTGCTTTATTAATTCCAATATTAAGTCCAATTAATCCCAGTATTAAATTCAAAGCTAAGGGCAGATAAGGACCTATTACAGGAATAAAGGATAATGAATAGGCTAATAAGTTAGCAATAATAAGACCGATAACCAGACCTATAATAGCTGATATAATATTCTTGGTGGGGATTTTATGTAAATACTCAATAATCTGTCTAATTTTGATATTAAATATATAGGAAATTAAGAAGCCGATTACTCCTCCAATAACTGCGGTCAATAGACGAAATAGATGATTATAATAAACGTATAAGTCAGGATTAAAATAAAATCGATTATAAATTTCAGAGCCTATTAATGCCCCAATAATTATGAAAGTAATCCTTAATATCTTTCTCCCCGACATACTCTTATCTCCTTTTATTTATTTTTTTTAAAAAAATAGATTCTCACCCCCATCTTTTCTTATTTTCTTATATTCAAATTCAAATAAAATAAATAAAATAAAAAAATATACTTTAAAATATGATGGATTAAAGGTTATCTTTTCTCCTCCTTTCGAGGTAAAATATTAAATCCCTTCCCAGGTTTACCGGTTTAAAAACCATATAAATTATAACATGCTCTCATCTCCTTGTCAAAATAGCTGTAGTTACTTAGAAGGCATCTCCCCAAAACTTACTCCATCTTTTATCCTATAAGATCTTATGGCCAGAGATTCGGCTGGGGTATATTCCCAAGCCGCCTAAGGGATTACCTGAAGATTAATGTATTGATTATTAAGTAAAAAAATAATAAACCTTGACAAAGAGATTACCCTATACCTATAATTAAAGAAAAAATCAATACTTTTAGTCAGAATTAAAAAGAAATTAAGCTTTCCTCTTTTCTATCTTAGAAAAACCATATCTTAATTAAGGTACAGAAGTAAGAACTTTAGGGAGGATTATTTTATGACGCAAAAAGATGATTATATCGACTTTCAAAAGAGTGTAGATAAATTTTTGATCCAGCACCGTAGTATTCTTGATGTCTTAACCAAATTTCAAGAATCCAACTCTCGAGTGAATAGAGCAATTGCTAAAGCAGTTACGCAATGTGGTTGCATAAAAATTAATGCCAGAAAGCAAGTAATTCCCTCGGATACTAATTTAACCGAAATTCAAAAATTTGTGCATAATCATCTGGAAGGTTCCTTATGCGAAAATTGTAAAGAAATTATCGAAACGGAACTGGGGGTTAATCTTTTCTATGCTACCGCTATCTGCAATATGCTCAATCTGGATTTTGGAAATATAATTAAAAAAGAAGAAGAAAGAGTATCTACTTTAGGTTTTTATAATTTAACCTGAAAGCTAAACCTCTCACCTCTTATTCTATGTCTTGTTGAACTAAAGAAATAAGTTAGGTCAACCACGTGAATTAGGATTTATTATTACTTTTTAAACTAAGCTCAATAGCCCGGTGAACTGTTTTAACTCCTTCTATTTGAAAATCTTCCTTCCTAGGCAAATGATCTACATTTTTCAAATTTCCCCAGGGAATAATACATCTTTTGAAACCCATCTTTAAAGCTTCCTGAATTCTCCTTTCCGCATAGTTTACCATTCTTACTTCTCCAGCCAGACCCACCTCTCCAAAGATTATAGAGCTGGAATCGACCGGAATATCTTTAAAACTGGAAGCAACTGCGACAATAACCGCTAAATCTAAAGCCGGTTCAAAGACCTTGATCCCTCCAGCGATACTGACATGAATATCCTGTGATTGCAAGGAATAACCTTCCCTCTTTTCCAGAACCGCTAAATTGAGCAAGACTCGATTATAATCTAACCCTGTATTTATCCTCCGGGGAATACCAAAATTACTATCGCTTACTAGGGCTTGTATTTCTACCAGAATAGGTCTACTACCTTCGAAAGTAGCACTCACTACTGATCCCGAAATATACTCAGGTTTTTCGGAAAGGAATAAAGCGGAAGGATTTGACACTTCTACCAGACCCTTCTCTTCCATCTTAAATATACCTAATTCATTAGTCGAACCAAACCTATTTTTTACTGAACGTAGGATACGATAAAAATTATATCTCTCTCCCTCTAAATATAAAACAGTATCTACTATGTGTTCAAGTACCTTTGGTCCAGCCAGAATGCCTCCTTTGGTTACATGACCGACAATTAAGATGGCAATTTCCTCTCTTTTTGCTAAACGCATTAAATGAGAAGTACATTCTCTCACCTGGCTAATACTTCCGGGAGTAGAAGTAATATTATAATCATTAATAGTTTGAATAGAATCTATAATTACTACCTTGGGCTGAATCTCAGCGATATGTTTACTGATCTCTTCTAAATCTGTTTCCGAAACCAGTAAAAGGTTAGAGGAAATAGTGCTTAAACGGTTTGCTCTTAATTTAATCTGATAAGTGGATTCTTCTGCTGAAATATACAGGACTTTACCATAATTAGAACTCAATAGATTAGCAATCTGTAAAAGCAGAGTTGATTTTCCAATACCCGGTTCTCCTCCGACCAAAATCAAAGAACCGGGTACAATTCCTCCGCCTACTACCCTATCAAACTCAGGCATTCCCACTTTATATCTAACTTTACTTTCCTCAATATCTATTTGACTGATAGGTAAAGGGCGAGAGTGCTCTTCTGGACGAAGAGAGTATTTTCTTTCCACCGAAAATACCTCTTCTACCAGAGTATTCCAGCCTCCACAGTCAGGACATCGTCCTAACCAGCGAAAAGACTCGTAACCACATTGCTGACACCGAAAAATGGATTTTTCACCTTTATTCACTTGAATACTTTTCCTGTTTTTTATTCTTCTTTTTTACCGAAAAGACTATCTGGTCATCTTTGGCATCTACGAAAATGCAATTTTTCTCCTTAAATTCTCCAGCTAATATCTTTTCAGAGATAGGAGTTTCAATTAACTTCTCAATAGTCCTTCTTAAAGGTCGGGCTCCAAAATTGGGATCATAGCCTTTTTCTGCCAGAATATCTTTTACCTTATCCTCTACCTCCAGGTCCATCCCCTGTTCCTTTAATAATTCTCTTACTTCGTTCAACATTAAATCAGCTACCTTCTTTATCTCCTCCCGGGTAAGAGATTTAAATACGATTACCTCATCAATCCGGTTTAAAAACTCCGGGCGAAATGTCTTATTTAATTCACCTATAACCCGGTCTTTTATCTCTTGATAGCTCATCTCTTCCGGCTCAGTTCCTCCTCTAAATCCTAAGGTCGCTCCCTTCTTGATTAAAGTAGCTCCAATATTAGAAGTCATAATGATTACCGTATTTTTAAAATCTACTGTTCTTCCTTGCGAATCGGTTAATCTTCCATCCTCAAAGATCTGTAATAAGATATTAAAGACATCAGGATGTGCTTTTTCTATCTCATCCAGTAATACTACTGAATAGGGTTTCCTTCTTACTTTTTCTGTTAATTGGCCCCCTTCTTCATAGCCGACATACCCTGGAGGAGCCCCGACCAATCTGGAAACCGCAAATTTTTCCATGTATTCAGACATATCCAGGCTAAGGAGGGCATTTTCGTCTCCAAAAAGAAACTCCGCCAAACCTCGAGCTAATTCAGTCTTTCCTACCCCGGTAGGACCTAAAAAGATAAAGGAACCGATAGGACGTTTGGGATTTTTCATTCCTGCCCTAGCTCTTCTAATGGCGCGAGAAATAGAAATTATTGCTTCATCCTGACCAATTATCCTTTTATGTAATTCTTCTTCCATGCGGAGTAGTTTCTGGGCTTCCTCTTCTTTTAGAGAAAATACCGGGATTCCGGTCCAGCTGGAAACAATCTCCGCAATATCTTCTTCAGTAACCTCTACTTCATCAATCCTTCTTCCCGCCTCCCATTTAACCTTTATTTCCATAAGCTCAGCCTCTAACTTCTTTTCCTTATCTCTCATCTGGGCAGCCTTCTCAAACTGCTGTAATTTTACTGCTGATTCCTTTTCTTTCTTAATTAGATTTAGCTTCTCTTCCAATTCCTTAATGTCGGGGGGAGAAACAGTATTCTTTAATTTAATTCGAGAAGCTGCCTCATCGACCAGATCAATGGCCTTGTCCGGTAAGAACCTCCCCGAGACATAACGAGCAGACAAACGTGCAGCCGCCTCTAAAGCTTGATCGGTAATCTTAATTTTATGGTGGGCTTCATACTTATCTCTTAAACCCTGTAAAATTTTAATTGTTTCTTCAATAGTGGGTTCAGAGATATAAATAGGTTGAAATCTTCTTTCTAGGGCGGCATCTTTTTCAATATATTTGCGATATTCATCGGCGGTGGTAGCCCCAATAACCTGTAATTCTCCCCTAGCTAAAGCAGGTTTTAAAATATTGGAAGCATCAATAGCTCCCTCTGCTGCTCCTGCCCCTACCAGGGTATGTATTTCATCGATAAAGAGGATTACTTCATTTGATTCCTGAACTTCACTAACAATCTTCTTTAATCTTTTTTCGAATTCTCCCCGATACTTAGTTCCGGCTACAATTAGAGCTAAATCAAGACAGACAATTCTTTTATTTTTTAAAATTTCTGGAACATCATTATTTTCGATTTTCTGAGCCAAACCTTCCACTATTGCTGTTTTACCTACTCCTGCTTCTCCGATAATGCAAGGATTATTCTTCTTTCTTCTACTTAAAATCTGAATCACTCTCTGAATCTCCATGCTTCTACCGATTACTGGATCTAACTTATCTTCCCGAGCTAATTTAGTTAAGTCCCTCCCGAATTCATCCAGGGCGGGAGTCCGGGTAGACTTTTTCCCCAGTTCCAAAGCAGAAGAAGAACTCTGGGGTTCATTTTCCATAAGAATTTTTATAACTTCCGAATATACATTCCCCGGCTCTATACCTAAATTGACCATTATTCTTATGGCCATCCCACTTCCTTCTTTAATTAAACCCAACAAAATATGTTCGGTACCAATATAATTATGCTTTAACTGGCTCGCTTCTTGAGAAGCTAATTCTAGTACTTTTTTAGAGCGGGGAGTAAAGGTTATTTCACCTGTCTTTTGATCTTCACCTCTCCCTACTAGATGTTCCACTTCTTCTATAACCTTATCTATATTCATACCAAATTCTCTTAAAACTTGCGAAGCGATCCCTTCTTCTTCCTTAATTAAACCGATTAAAATATGTTCGGTGCCAATATAATCATGATTGAAATTTATTGCTTCTTCCTGGGCTATCATTATCGCCCTTTTAGCTTGTTCAGTATATCTTTTAAACATTTACTTATTTTCTCTCCTTTGAGTTAATTATTCTTATTCCCTATTTTCTCTCTAATCAATCTTGCTCTCTGAATATCTCTTTCTGCAGGACTTAAATTTTTATTTATAAGCATCTGCAAATAAGCTGGTTGAATTAATAACATCAACTTATTAATTGTACCTAAATCCGGGTGAGAAATAATCTTCAATTCTACACCCAACCTTAGTTTAGATAAAAGCTCCATAGTTTCGGCAGAAGATATAATTCTGGCAGTACTTAAAATTCCATAAGCCCTCCAGATTTGATCTTCTATATTATTTTTAAAATCCTTAAGTAAGTCTTTTCTTGCTTTCTCTTCCTGTTCTATTATTTGTTTGCTTATCTTTTCTAAATTATCAATAATCTCCTCCTCAGATAAACCTAAAGTAATCTGATTGGAAATCTGAAAAAGATTCCCCATCACCTCTGTACCTTCTCCGTAAAAACCTCTCACCACATATCCAATTTTAGCAATAGCTTTTAATATATCATTTGAGCGATTTAACTTTACCAGGGCAGGTAAATGTAACATAACTGAAGCTCTCATTCCGGTTCCCACATTGGTAGGACAAGAAGTCAAATACCCTTCTTTTTCACTAAAAGCAAAATCGACTACCCCCCCAATTTCATCATCCACCTGATTAATTAATTCCCATATCTTCTTCAACTGCAAGCCTGAAAGTAGATACTGGATACGAAGATGGTCTTCTTCATTAATCATTATACTTATAGTTTCTTCCTGATTATAAAGACAAACCCGATAGGGGTATTTTTCCCGAGCATGATAAAGGCTAATTAAATGTTTTTCCACTAAAAATTGACTCTCCAGAGGAGTTAAATCGTCCAGGAGAAACATTTTGAACTTTTTAAAAAACTCATTTTCCCTAATTAATTGTCGGGCTATTTCGTAAATATTCTTTAAATCGGCTTCTTTTGCCCATTGCGGAAAGGGTATGTTTTCTACATTACGAGCTAATCTAATCCGTGAGCTTACTACGGTTTCGCAGAAGGGGCCACTTCCATTAATCCACTCTGCGGAAGATTTAGTTAACTGTTTTAATAAAGATTTAGTATTATCTGGCATTATTTTTCTTTAATACTCCCTCTAATTTCAAAATTTCATCACGTATCCGGGCTGCCCTTTCGTAATCTTCCTTTATTACCACTTCCTGTAATTCCTTCCTTAATTTTTTTATTTGATTAATTTTATCTAATTTATTCTTTGCCTGGTGAGGAATCTTGCCTATATGTTCACTATTACCATGTAATCTTCTTAAAAGGGGAATCAATTGTCTCCGAAAATCACGATAACAGAGGCTACAACCCAGCTTTCCGGTCTGGATAAAGTCTTGATAAGTAAGACTACAATTACTGCATTTTAGGTCTTTTGACTGAACCATCCCTTCTTCTTTACCATAAAGATCAAAAGCCTTTAATAATCCACTTAACAAATCATCTAAATTGAATTGTGAGAAGGAAACAATAGATAATTTATCCCCGAAGAGAGCAGCACAATCCTTACACAGATGAAGTTCGGTCTTTTCTCCCCCGACTACTTGAGTTATTATAATGGTGGATTCCTTTTTCTTGCAAACCTGACACAACATGATAATCTATTTCTCCTTAATCTTTAATAAATATATATCATCTTTAAAATTTAAAAACACTACTCCAGAATAATTCTATTCCCCTACCAATCTAATTTCCCGGCCAAGCTTCCGAGCTTCCGTACTATTCCCGGGCAAATTTTAAAATTATTCCCATTATGTCATTAATCATTTCCTGAGAAAGGCCATTAGAAAAGAAGGAAGAGTAAATACAGGAATTTACTTCATTTTCTATTAGTAACCTGCTTACCTGGTGGAGAGCAGATTTTACCGCCGCAATCTGCACCAGAATTTCTGAACAGGATCTCCCCTTGGAGATCATTCCCTGTATCCCTCTGATTTGACCTTCTATTCTTTTTAAGCGACTTAAAATCTTTGCCTTTTCTAGTTGATTATCTGCAAAGTTATTTATCATAAAATAAATTCCCTTATTTTAATATACCCTAAGGGGGTATATAAATGATATACCTAAAACTCTAAATTGTCAAGTATTGTTTTAAGTCTCTTACCTTCGCCACCTAACCAGGTTTATATTCATTAATACACAACCATATTCACGGCGAGTTAACCTATACCCGCTCAAATTAATAAACTAAAAAGTATGGTTTAGAGACACTCATCCGGTCTCTCCTTAATTTGTTCTCCGCTAGCCTTTTCGTACCATTTATCGAGGTTAATTGTCATTAATCCTGCAATTCTTGTATATGTTTAGATTACCATCCTATATATTTAAACCTCAATAAGATATATTCAGATAAAACCAGTCGAGTAGATAACCAGCCTCTCTTATGATAAAATAATAAATTAGGTAAAAAAACCAAGAAGGTTACCGCATCAACTTAAATCAAAATGAAAAAAGAAAACCATCCAGAAGAAATGAAATTTGTAGCGGATAGAATGCTGGGCAGGCTTACTAAATGGTTACGTATACTGGGCTATGATACCATTTATCCGCTTGATGTTGAGAATTTATCCCTTATCTTGATTGCTCGACAGGAAAATAGAATCCTGCTTACCCGGGATACTAATCTCATTTTAAGAAAAAATATTGGTGATTTTTTGTTTATCAAGAGCGATCTCTGGATAGAACAATTAAAGGAGGTAATAAATGGATTAAAATTGGAGTTTAATTTCCCAGCCAAAATGTTCTCTCGCTGCTCACTATGTAATACCCCAACAATTAAAATAGATAAAGATAAAGTAAGAGATTACGTTCCTCCCTATGTCTTTCTCACTCAAAATGATTTTGTTTATTGCCCATCCTGTAAGAAATACTACTGGAAAGGGACTCACTGGCAAAGAATAAATAAAAAAATAAAGGACCTCTTCCCCAAAAACAATTGAAAGACTCTTTTTTCTCGCCAGTCTGTTTTATTTCTATATCCTCTTTCCAGATTAATCTATAGAATGACCATCTTTAATTATCACTAATCTTCGGGTAATACCTCAATCCCAGGAAGCTTCTTCCCCCCTAAATATTCTAAGGAGGCTCCCCCACCGGTGGATAGATGGGTAATTTTTTCTGCTAACCCTGCTTTTTCGATTGCCGCTACCGAATCTCCACCTCCTATTACGGTGATAGCTCTTCCCTTCATATCGGCCAGAATTCTGGCTATTTGATTAGTCCCCTGAGCAAACTTATCTATTTCAAATATTCCCACTGGTCCATTCCAGAAAATAGTCTTAGCTTTTTTAATTTCCTTCTCAAATAGCGCCAAAGATTCCGGACCCAGGTCTACAGCAATTCCCTCCGCAGGAATACTACTTATTTTCACTATCTCTGTTTCTGCCTTTTCTGATACTTCTGTTCTACAAATTATATAATCAAGAGGTAAAACTAATTTTTCTCCTCCCTGCTTTAGTATCTTGCGAACTATCTCTAAGTCATAATCTTCTTGTAATGATCTCCCTATTGAATAGCCTTGCGCTACTAAACAGGTATGACTTATTCCACCTGCGATTAATATCTTATCAGCAATATTCAATAAATTCTGGATTATATCAATCTTACCAGATATTTTTGCTCCCCCCAGTATAACCACAAAAGGAGTCTCCGGGTCTTCCAATAATTTGCTCAGCATCTCAATCTCTTTAGCCATTAAAAAACCAGCGTAAGAAGGAAGTAGCTTTGCCACTCCGAAAGTAGAGGCATGCGCCCGATGGGCAGTTCCAAAGGCATCATTGATAAATAAATCAGCGAGCCGGGCTAATTTTTTTGAAAATTCTTCTTCATTATTCTCTTCTTCCGGATGAAATCTCAAATTTTCTAATAAGAGGACACTCTCTTTTTCTAGAGTGGAAATTTCCTTTTCTACTTCCTCACCAATACAATCATCAACTTTCTTTACCTCCTGACCCAATAGCTCGCTCAATCTTTTGGCTACCGGATCCAACCTCATCTTCTCCACTACCTTCCCCTTGGGGCGCCCTAAATGGCTCATTAAAATTACTTTCGCCTGCTGAACAATTAAATATTTGATCGTGGGTAGGGCAGCCCTTATCCTGGTATCATCGGTAATCCTTAAATCCTCATCTAAAGGCACATTAAAATCAACCCGCACTAATGCCCTTTTATTTTCTAATTCCTTCTTGCCCAAAGCCTGGATAGTTCTTTTTTTCATTTTAGACCCCCTTTTTAATTATTATATCTTTTTCGAACATTTCTTTAATCTATTTCGATCAGGTTAGGCACACTGCCTATTCTTTAAATTATGAATAATAACTGATTTACTATCTTTAAATTACTATAAAATATATAATGAGTATTTTTTATTAAATTTCACTATTCCTTTTTTAAAAAAAACTGGCCAGCAAGGCAGCCACCAGAATAGCGGGAAGTAAATTTCCAGTTTTAATCTTTTTTATCTCCAATAAACCCAGGGCTATCCCCAGGATAAGAACTCCTCCGGTAGCAGTCATTTCTTTAATTACCTCTGGAGAGAGTAAGTCCTTGATGAATTGAGCCAGTAAAGTAATTCCACCTTGATAGATTAAGACGGGAAAAGCAGAAAATAACACACCTATACCCATAGCCGCACTGAAGGCAATGGAAGTAACTCCATCTAATAGTGACTTGGCAAAAAGGATATCCGAATTACCATTTAATCCTTCTTCTAAAGCACCCATAATCGCCATTGAACCTATGCAATATAATAAACTGGCAGTAACGAATCCTTCTATGAATCTATCGCCTGGATTAATATTCTGGAGTTTAATTTTAATCTTTTCTCCCCATCTTTCCAACCCATCTTCTAGGTGGAGGCATTCTCCGATTACTCCCCCGATCACTAAGGAAAAGATCAGGATTAAAATATTCTCGGTTTTTAAAGCCATCTGCATGCCAATTAGCAAAGAAGATAAGCCTAAAGATTGCATAATAATCTTCCGAATCTTTTCAGGAAATCTATTCTTTAAAACAATTCCTATTAAACAACCCGCCCCAATTGCCCCCACATTAACCAGGGTTCCTCTAAATAACATAGTTATCTCTTCTCTTTTTTCCCTTTAAATGATTTAATTTTGCTTAGTCAGCTCCAATTATTTTATTTAATATTATACTCCGATCCTCTAAAATGGTGAACTTTTTGCTATATTTTCTCTTTTAATTTTAATATATTTTACGGGCCTTCTCAGGTACTCCCCGAGCAATATTTAGTAACTTCACTGATCTATTCTCCAGTAAAAAACAGGGGGGAAGGGAGTGTGTACTTGAGGGATATCCTTAAATTTAAGAAAACATCCCTAATCCGAAAGAAGATAAACAAAGGTTTAATTATTACTCTCTTAGAAGTAATATTTTTTCTGTGGATTACCACTTGGTTACTTACCATAATATCCTGGTTAAGGTTGACTTGCTTAAACCGGCAGCAGCCTCTTTTATTCTCTTTCCTTCTGAGGTTAGTGTTGGTCTTTATCTCCGCTCCGAGCTTAAAAATGAAGGCAGAAATAATGAATGAAAGAAATTCTATCCAGAGAAAAAGTAAAGATGGATTAGATCATTATTTTTAGGTAAAGACCACTATCACTACCTTTCTTCCTAATTGAAAATCTACTTCGGGTAATCTTTTTCCCTATCGCTTTAGGCTATTTTAGGCATACTTTTACCCTTATTCTATATCTTCTAATCTCCCATACCATTGGATACTCTATGCTCTCTTCTACTAAAACCAAAAACCAGAGATAAAAAATTAATTACTATAATTCCTCTTCTTCTTTGACCTTTCTTGGCACTCCCATCTTTTTTCTACCAAAAGCTTTAAAGATCTGGTCAACTCCTAGAGCAATTATTATTACTGGCCAAAACTTCCAGATATCCTCTGCCACTAAGAAATTAAAGAAATATCGGCCCAAAAATATTCCCCCCAGAGCGATTAATATTAACCCAAAAAAGACCGATCTCTGCCATATTTCTTTAATACCCCAGATGATTAGAATAATTGGCCATAGCCTCCAGACTTTGTCCCAAATTTCTATGGTCGTAAAATTTTCTACCAGGAATACCAAACCCAGGATGAACAGTATTAATCCGAACAGCCAGCCTCCTTTACGTCCTTCGCCGTTACTCATCAAGGCTCCTCCTTTCTGACCCCTTTTCTACTTTCTTTCTGTCTAAACGTATTCTTCTGGCCTCCTGCCAGAGGTACTCTAAATCATAAAACTCTCTTTTTTCCTGAGAAAATATATGTACTACTACATCACCATAGTCCAGTAATATCCAGCCTGCTTCTGGCCTTCCCTCTTCATGTAATAATTTTATCTTATTCTTCTTTAATTCTGCAATAATAAAATCGCTAATAGCCTTTAATTGCGGTTCTGATTCTCCGGTAGTAATCACAAAATAATCAGCAATGAGCGTTAATTTACTTAAATTCAATATTATAGTATCTTTTGCTTTCTTCTCTTCCGCAGCTACTACTACCATTTTGGCCACCTGTAAAGAACTTTTTTTCAAACATCCTCCTCCTTATTTGGTTTTCTTATTTACAGTTAACTAAAATTTCACCTGAATATTTTTTCCTTTATCTACCCATTCTGATCGTAAATTAAAGATTTAATTCTATTTCTTACTTCCTCTACATCAGGCTTTAAATAACTCACTCCCCCAATATAGACCGGTTCAGCTTGAATAACTTCAAATTTAAATTTCTCTTGATTTACTCCATTAAACAAATTAGCTAAAGCTATTGCATCCTGCATTTCAATATCGGTTTCCAAACAATCCTTGATCTCTGCCAATAACTTAGGGATTTTGGTAAAAGTATTGTATTTCATCATTTTATTTATTATCGCAAGGGCTAGCTTTTGTTGTCTCTTTATCCTTCCTAAATCTCCCAATTTATCCTGTCTGAACCTAACATACTCTAAGGCTTTTTCCCCATTCAGTAATTGCTTTCCCGGATAAAGGTCGATCTTAAATCCTCCTGCCTTATCAGTATAATGCATCTCCTTCTCTACTTCTATCTCTACTCCCCCCAGGGTATCAATGACATGTACAAAATCCATAAAATCAGCTATCACATAAAAATGAAGAGGGACATCTAAAAAAGAGCCCACTGTTTTCTTGATTAAATCAATCCCGCCATAAGCATAAGCATGATTTATTTTGTCCATTCCTCTACCTGGAATTTCTACTCGGGTATCTCGAGGTATGGATACTATCAAAGCATCTTTGGTCTTGGGGGCAATACTCAGAAAGACGATGGTATCAGCCCGACTAACCTTTTCTACCTCGTCACAACCCACCACCAGAATATTTACCCGTTCATAAGATAAAATAGAAGAACTAAAGGGGAAGATACCCAGATAATGAAATAAAACCATAATCAGTACCAGAAGACTAACCGCCCCTATTATCAAGATAAATTTTTTATTCTTCTTTTTTCTTAAATATTTTCGGCTACTTCTACTCCTTTTCCCTTCCCACTCCTTTTCCATCATTATGGCAATACCATCCTCTTCAACATATCATTACGCGCCTCTAAGGTCAGGGGATGGATCAATAATCCTTTTTTAACTAAATACATTATCCCCCTATCTAACACTTTTAACACCGCCCTATCTAAATCGTCTTTAGCCATTTCTCTGATCTCCTGTACCCCTTCGTTATTCCTTAGGGGTTCAATCTTGTCACTGAGGAATACTATTTTATCTAACAAAGACATTTCTGCTGCCCCGGTGCTGTGAATCCTAATCGCCCTTAGAATAGAAGGATCATTAATCCTAAATTCTCTCTCTGCAATTACCGCTCCCACTAAAGGGTGCCACAACTTCGGGATTCTTTTCATAACTGAATCCAGCTCGATCTTAAATCCACTGAGCATCTCTTTTAAGGTATCTTCATCCAGATCTTTGGCGCAGTCATGCAAAAGACCAGCAATTTTTGCTCTATTAGTATCTCCTCCGTATTTTATAGCCAAATCCTGGGCAACTCGAGCGACATTGATTGCATGTTCAAATCTCTCCGGGGTAGACAACTGGCTCAATCTTTTCTTGATTAATTCGATATCCATTATGTCTCCTGAAATCAAAGGGCTCATCTTTATACTAATCTATACTTCGATATAACCCTTTCTTATAAATATATTCTTCTACTTCCCAGGGTAATAAATATTTAATACTTCTCCCTTCCTTAATTCTGCTCCTTATATCGGTAGAAGATATGTATAAAAGAGGAATTTCCATAATTTTAAGTATTTTTTTAAATTTTTGATCTAAATTATCTAAATCATATCCAGGACGAGTAGCTGCCACAAATTGACAGAGCTTAATCAATTCCTCATACTTATACCAGGAATCTATAGCCAAGAAAGCATCTGCTCCAGTAATAAAAAAGATTTCTATTTGATAATTATATTCTCTTAATAAAGCCTTTACGGTATCGATAGAATAAGAAGGACCAGGTCGTTCAAGCTCTATCTTGGATACTTCAAAAAAAGGATTATTACTGGTAGCCATTTTAACCATCAAATAGCGGTCTTCTGGTTCAGAAACCTTATCTTCTCTCTTGTGAACCGGACTTCGACAGGGAATAAATAATACTTTATCCAGTCGAAATTCATTTCTGGCTTCTTCAGCAGTAAACAGATGCCCATAATGTATGGGATCAAAAACCCCTCCCATTATTCCTAAACGTTGAATAGCTTTCTTCTCTTTTAAAATTTTTATCCTCCCTCAATTCATAATAAGTTTTAAAAGGTGTCTTAGATTGATTACCAAAATCTTTTCCCTGGTAATCAAATCAGGGTTCCCCTTCCTCTTTTGGGATACTTTCTTCTACCTTTATTTCTACTTCTTCTAAGGAGGTTCTTTCCTCCTTTTCTCCCTGAACTTCTCCATTAATTACTAGAAAAGTTACCTTTTTTTCCGGATAGATCCAGTGTTCTACTCTCCCTTGCTCGGTAAAAAATACTTCAATCCGGGAAGGATAGGTAAAATTCGAATATCCTTTTTCCTCCAGGGCTTCCTGATAAGGCATAGCTCTGGCTTTTTCCAGTCTCCGCCACAATTCTTGCCTTCTTTCCTTCCACTGGAGAAATTCGTATACTTTATCTAATTGAAGATAAGTTCGCCAGTAAACAGAAGGATGGTTAAAACTTATGGAATTGGTAGCTTCCTCGATATCGATTACTTTTCTATAGTTCTCTATCGAAAGGGAGCGAAACTGAGAAGTAATTTGACCAGCTAAGTACCAATAAACCTCTCCCAACCAGAAATAAGCTTCGATCAAATTCGGTTCCAGATTAGCCGCTCTTTTAAAATACGGGGCAACGCTAAGTAAAAAATCTACTGAAAAATCATCCCTTTTTTCTAAATATTCTTCTGGGTTTCCCAATAGACTTAATCCTTCCTGTAAATAATCAATCGCCCTATTTGACTGTACCCGGGGAGTACCTTGAAAGCTATTCAATAGATAACTAAAGGCATAAGTATTTTGGGGATTAATCCTGAGAACCTTTTTCCATTGCTCCAGTGCCTTGCTGTAGTTACCCATCTGCCTATATACCTTTCCCAACCAATAATGAGCATCTTCATAATTAGGATTCAATTCAATGGCTTTCTGGTAAAATTCTTCTGCTTTTTCATAATTTTCCTGAGTAAAATAGATATAGGCATTCTTATAATAGGTTTGCGCATCATCTTGAGCATAAACAAATATTGAGCTAAACAAGAAAAATAAACCAAGAAAACCTATACTAACTATTATCCAGCCTTTACTCTTTTCCATGGTGTTTTCACCTTCCTTATTCCTTCCCCTGAGATGGAGATTCATTTTATAATATCATCTTAACCAGGCCGGGAACGAATCAGTTTATAAAACAAAGATGATAAAACTTGATGATCAAAATTCTAACTCAATCTTCCTTTAACTTTTCTACATAATTCATTCTTAAATTGGCTAATAAACTTTCAATACGGTTGAGGTCTTCTCGAGGGAGAGAATCCCTAATTTGCTCAAATAAAAAGGCTATAGTATCAATGGAAATTTTCGCCTTTTTTAGATCTTTATTCACCTGTTTAGTCTCCGGATTCATAATCAGCCCTAAATATTCCCAGGCTTTCCCGCTTAATAAACTTATAAACCAGACGAGGAGAGTAGGTAAATCAAGCCCCCGGGGTTCCTCTTCGGTCTCTTCTTCTCTTTCTTCTTTCGTCTTTCCTTTTTTTTCCTCGGTTGGTTGCTCTTTTCCTCCACCGGAATTATTTTCTTTGGAGTTATTGTTGATCTTCTCTTCTTTCATAAAAACACTTCTCCCTCCCTTATACCAAAATTATTCAATATTGGCCAATAACTGTCAAGCTTAATTCTTTACTTCCGTAATAAGGTGATGATTATTCTATTCTTTATTTTATTTTCCAAATATCCCCCCAGAAATGCAGGGAAAAATCAGTTTACTTATGGCTCTAGATGAATTAAGCTCACTATACAATAAGAGGCTATTCCTTCGCTCCTTCCAATAAAACCAAGTTTTTCACTGGTAGTTGCTTTAATATTGATCTGCTCCATCGAAATATTTAGAATACGAGAAATATTTTGGCGCATTGCTAAAGTATAAGGATAAATTTTAGGTTCTTCCAGGACTACCGTAATATCGATATTGTTCACTACAAAATTTTTAGCTTTTAAGATTTGAGCAGTATTTTTTAATAGTATTAAACTGGAAATATCTTTATATTGTGGATCTTGAGGAGGAAAATGATGTCCAATATCCCCTTCCCCGGCTGCTCCGAAAAGGGCATCGATCAGAGAATGAATCAATACATCAGCATCTGAATGACCGGTCAGGCCACGGGTATAGGGAATTACCTCGCCTCCTAAAACCAGTCTTCTTCCCCTCACTAAAGGATGAACATCATAACCAAATCCAATTCGCATAAAATCTCCCGAATTCTGAAAAATGAATTTCTATATAGTCTGGACTACCCAGATCATGGGGTATTCCTTCTTTAATCTCTCGTAGGTCTGATAGGCTTTCTCCTTATTGGGCATAATACCAAAAACTGAAGCACCACTTCCTGACATCAATACTCCTAAAGCACCCTGGTCTCTCAATTTACTCTTAATTATCTTAACTTCTGGAAAGGTCTTCAGGATTAGCTCTTCAAAAGAGTTATACAAATTCCGAGCTATCTCCCCTGGATCCCCCTTCTTTATCGCCAGTAGCATAGCCTTTATATTTCCCTTCTCTTTCTGTTTACCTTTTAATTGAAGATGGTAATAAGCCCAGGGGGTAGAGATTTCCAATCCTGGATTGATTAAAACTATCCACAAAGGTGGAATAATTGGAGCCAGAGTAATTAACTTTTCTCCCCGGTGATAAGCTAAGGCTGTACCGTTCTGTAAACAGAAAGGTACATCCATACCCAATTCTTCTCCAATCTCTTTCAAATCATTAGAAGAGAGATGTAAATCATATAACTCATTTATCCCTCTCAAAATCGTGGCGGCATTAGCCGAACCACCAGCTAATCCACTGGCCACCGGAATCCTTTTCTCAATCTCTATCTTCACTCCCCTTTTTTCAGAAAAATTCTGAAGAATCTTTTGCGCAGTCCGATAGATTAAACTATGGGTATCAATCGGTATTTGGGGATGGTTACACTCTATACTAATATTTTCCTCTTCACTGAGAATAATCCTGTCCGCCAGACTGATGGATTGTAATATGGATTCAATTTCATGGTAACCATCTTCCCTTTTACTTAATACATTTAAGACTAAATTTATCTTGGCATAACTATTAAGAGTAATCTTTTTCGTCGATTTTAAGATAGACAATTAATTTCACTCCTTATAATTCTTATTATCTCCTCTGTGGCTTAATCTAAAACTTTCCCTTCAAAAGATCCTGGGCGAGTAAAATATCAAAAGGAGTAGTAATCTTGATATTTTCTTCCGATCCCATGATTAATTTTACCTTATGTCCATATCTTTCCACAATTGCTGCATCATCGGTAGCATATATTCCCTCCTGAAATGCCTTTTGATAAGCAGAGAAAACTAAGTTATATTTAAAAGTCTGGGGAGTTTGAGCCCTCCATATCTTCTCCCGATCAAGAGTTTTTTCAACCAGCATATCATCTTGAATCATCTTTAAGGTATCTTTACTCGGAATAGCCAGAACCGCTGAACCAAATTCTTGAGCCACTTCAATGGATTGACAAATAAATTTTTCTTTAATCAAGGGGCGAGCACCATCATGAATTACTACTATATCAGTATCTTTTTCTAAAGAATTTAGACCATTATACACCGAACTCTGTCTAGTGTCACCACCATCGATAAGTTTTTGTATCTTCTGAAAATTATACCTAGAAATAATATTCTGGTTAAACAGTTCCTTTTCTTCTGGATTGACTACCAGATAAATTTTGTAAATAAGCGGACATTCTTCAAATGTCTCCAGAGTATAGACAATTAAGGGCTTCCCAGAAATAAGAATAAAAGGCTTACTTATTTTATTATTCATTCTCTTGCCTAAACCGGCAGCTGGAATTAAGGCTACAACTTTCATAATTTTTTTTCCATCTTTATAGCCAGATCATGATATTGAAGATACAAAAGCTTAACTAATTAAAGAAAAAATAAACAAAATTATAAATCAATCCTTTTTGAGTAATCTCAAACTCTTTATTTAGCTATTTATTTTACGTAAAAAGGGATCTCCAGATATCCTTCAATAACTAAATCAGTGTCTATCTTGGCCAAAATTCTATCTTCATTTTTTTTACTGCTTAACACCCCAGTTTTATCCCACTCTTTCCACTTATTATCCTTTTCTGAAGAATATACTATTTCTGCAATAATTTGATTTCCTTTTGGTCTCTCTTCAATATCTTTTAAAATTGCCGTTAAATTTTTATATGTCTTTTCCTGATCCTCCCCCGGTAGAGTTATTTCCATCATACTAAAAGCACTACCTCCTCCGCTGACATATAAGTAGGCTTCTCCCGAGGGCATATCCTTGGGTAATCTGATAGTAAGTGTCTTTTCTAATAAATCTCGACGAAAAGGCCTAACCTTAATTAGTGCCTTTAATTCATCACCAGGTTTGAGGGTAGATTTTTCTAATTTTACTTCTTCCAGTTTGCCCACTCTCTTCTCCTGGTCTATCTGGATATTTAGATTGATCTGGTCTATCCTTACTTCTTCAAAATAATTATTCACCACCTCATCGATGATCTGAGGTAATTCAGAAACAGCCTTCCAGGCAATATCCTCAGCATCATAAAACATATTCTCCCGGTTCAGATATTGTCCTTCCTTTCTACCCTTCAATTCTATTTTCACCTGGGCGGTACCAGCACCTATCCTATCTAAACTTTTATCTATAGCTTGAAGAGCAATAGTGGAAACCAAAGGCTTTAACAAGTCATAATCATTAACCAGCTGGACACCTAGATGCAGGGATGAGGAGTTCTCCCTATTGTCAACCCTTACTTTCAAAGGAATAATGGAAGGAAAAGAATTAATCTCCCCCAATATACCAGCTGCTCTATCCTGCGTCACTTTTCCTACTAAATTGATCGGAGCCCCTAATTTAAAGGGCATAATTATATTAGGCAAGCTATGGTAGATATAAATCGAAGAGAGTAGAAAGGATACCTCACCTTTTTTTAAAAAGGGGTGTCCCAGGGCAATAATCTTATTACCTTCTCGAAAGGTTACCGTGCCAATAGCGGTAATATTTACATCACCCCGACTGAGTTGTATCCCGATAGCAGAACCAGCCTTTATCTCTCGCTCGGGTGATTCCCCTACTTCCTGCAGATCTATGCCCTCCAGCATCTCTACTCCCTGAATTGCCCTTAAATTATAATTACTTAAGTGCTCACTGAGGAGTTGAAATGGCCGGTTACTCAAACCAGTAACCAGGATAGAGGAAGTAGGAGAAAATAAAGAATTATTCTGAAAATCTTTCTTATAATTGGAGGAAGTAAAAAAAGGAGGAGAAACTGTAGATTGTTGAACCGAAGACCCCACATTAAACAATTTCAACATTTCTTCAATCGGAGTTAATAGGCAATAATTTTCTTCACTCATTTCCCAGGAATAAGAAATAGCTCCGATTAATCTATGGTTAATATACACCGGGCTACCACTCATTCCTTCGGAGATACCTCCGCCATCTTCTATCTTTTCTCCACTTAAGTTGGCTAAAATATAATGAGGAATATCCCCTTCTCCTCTAATTATATCAATAATCTCTACCTGAAACTCCTCAATCTTGGTGCCTTTGAATACAGTCTTTCCTATTCCCTTCATACCTGGTTTGATTTCGACCAGAGGCAGGAAAAAATCTTTACCGTAAGACCAATCTATAATCAAATTAAAGATTATCCATAGTAAAAAGAAAATCCTTAAGAAGAAATTCCTAGTTATTTTCACTCTTTCCTTTCCTTCTCTAAGATAATTAGTAAACATCAAATCTTTTTACCGGTTAATACTCATCAAACCACTTTTTAATATATGTATATTATCTAGAACCTTTCCAGCACCCAGGGCAACACAAGCAATGGGATTCTCGGCCAGATAGGAGGGTATACCGGTGACTTCCGCCAATAAGCGGTCAAAATTCCTTAAGAGGGCTCCCCCTCCAGTAAGAACTATTCCCTTATCAGCTATATCAGCAGCTAATTCGGGAGGAGTCTTCTCTAAAACCGCTTTAAGCACTTCTATTATCTTCTTCAGAGAAGCTGATATCGCTTTCAATACCTCATTAGAGCTAATCGTAATACTTTTGGGTAGACCAGTTAATAAATCCCTCCCCCTGATTTCGGTAGTTAATTCTTCTTCTAATTCCAGAGCAGAGCCAACTTCAATCTTTATATTCTCGGCGGTCTTTTCCCCAATCATTAAATTATATTTATTTTTAATATATTTTATAATATTATCATCAAAATCATTACTGGCTATTCTAATCGATTCACTAACTACAATCCCTCCCAGAGAGATGACCGCTATATCAGAGGTACCCCCTCCGATATCCACCACCATATTTCCATAAGGTTCGCTAATATCTAAACCGGCACCAATAGCTGCGGCCATGGGTTCTTCAATTAAATATGCCTTTCTTGCTCCAGATTGTAAAGCTGCTTCTAGAGCCGCCCTCTTTTCCACTTCAGTTCCCCCCGAAGGTACACAAATAACCACTTCCGGTCGGAATACCTTACTATTACCACATACCTTTCGAATAAAATAAGTCAACATCTTTTCGGTTATTTCGTAGTCTGCAATTACTCCACTCTTCATGGGTTGAATGGCCACTATATTACCGGGTGTTTTACCAATCATATTCTTTGCCTCTTCGCCTACTGCCAAGACCTTTCCGGTATCTTTGTAGATGGAAACCACGGAAGGTTCTTGGAGAATAATTCCTTTCCCTTTCATATAGATGATTACACTCACCGTTCCTAAATCTATACCCAAACTCTTATCCATTCCTAGCATGTTTTTTATTCCTCCTGTAAAAATTAGGTATCCAAGTTTTTAATTTATCTTCCCTTTATTCGGTGACCCTGTGAATATCTGCTCCTAAAGCTTTTAATTTTTCCTCTATCTTCCAATAGCCTCGATCTAAGTGATAAATTCTACTTAATTCAGTAGTACCCTCTGCAACTAAACCAGCTAAGACCAGGGCGGCTCCCCCTCTTAAATCAGAAGCCATTACGGGAGCAGCACTTAATTTCTTTACTCCATTGATAATGGCACTGCGACCTTCCACCTTGATATTTGCTCCCATTCTTCTTAAATCTCCAGCATGAGCAAATCTGTTTTCAAAAACGGTTTCAGTAATTACACTCGTCCCCCTGGCTACACAGCAGAGAGCCATAAACTGTGGTTGTATATCGGTAGGAAAACCAGGATATGGTAAAGTCTTAATATCTAAGGCCTTCGCTCGCTCCTGACTTATTACCCGGATAAAATTATCTCCTGGAATAACCTTCACTCCCGCTTCCTCTAATTTTACTATTACCGGCTTTAATAATCCAGGATCGATCTTCTCTATTAAAACATCTCCCCGAGTTATAGCTGCAGCAATCATAAAAGTACCGGCCTCAATACGGTCAGAAATTATATCATAAGTTATTCCCTTTAACTTCTTTACCCCTTCTATGGTAATTACATCAGAACCCAGACCATCTATCTGGGCACCCATCTTAATTAAAAAATTACCCAATTCTACTACTTCGGGGTCTTTAGCTGCGTTTTCAATTCTGGTAATTCCTTCTGCCAGAGAGGCAGCCATCATAATATTTTCCGTCGCTCCTAAACTCGGAAAATCCAGATAAAAATCATCACCTTTTAACTTATTGGCTTCGGCTTTGATATAACCGCTTTCTACCTCTATGTTTGCCCCTAAAGTTTCAAATCCCTTGAGATGGAAGTCTACTGGACGAGCCCCAATAGCACAACCCCCTGGTAAGGAAATCCGGGCCTTATGTAAGCGAGCTAAAAGAGGTCCCATTACCAGAATAGATGCTCTCATCTTTTTCACCAGATCATAAGGTGCTTCATAATTACAAAAATTATCCGAATCGATATGGAGTATATTCTCTCCTTCCCATTTCACCTTTACTCCCAGGGTTCTTATTACCTCCGCCATAGTGTCTACATCGGTAAGGCGGGGAACATTTCTTAAGACACACTTCTCTTTAGTTAAAAGAGTAGCGGCCATAATCGGTAAGGTAGAATTCTTCGCTCCCGAAACAGTTACCTTTCCTTCTAATCTATTTCCACCAGTAATAATAAATTTTTCTGAATCCAATTTTATTCCTCCTGCATTCTTTATAAATATTTTTACTGACTTTTATTCTTATATTCATACTTTTATAATCTTGTTTCCCTACTCTCTTTACCAAAGAGAGATTCAATGCTCCTGGGAAAAGGTGATTTAATAATCCCCTTTTCCGTAATAATTCCTCTAACATAATTATGAGGAGTAATATCGAAAGCGGGATTAAAAACCTTTACTCCGGAAGGGGCAATCTGTTTACCCAAGATATGAGTAATCTCCTGAGGATCTCTTTCCTCAATCAAAATCTCTTCTCCCGAACTTAGAGATAGGTCGATGGTAGATAGAGGAGCTGCTATATAAAAGGGTATAGAATTTTCCCGGGCAAGAACCCCTAAAGAATAAGTTCCAATCTTATTGGCTACATCACCATTACGGGCAATCCGATCCGCCCCTACTATAACTAAATCAATCCTCTTCTTCCACATCAGGTATCCCGCCATATTATCCGTAATTAAGGTACAGGGAATCTTATCCTGCATTAACTCCCAGGTAGTCAATCTTGCTCCCTGTAATAAAGGCCTGGTTTCATCGACATAAACATGGATTCTCTTCCCCTGAAAAAAAGCCGTGCGGATTACTCCCAGGGCAGTTCCATAGCCAGCAGTAGCTAAAGATCCAGCGTTACAATGGGTTAAGATATTATTACTGTTCTTAATTAGTTCAGCACCTATTCTTCCTATCTCTTGATTAATCTCCCTATCTTCTTTTTCAATTCTTCTGGCTTCCTGAACCACTAATTCCTTTAATCTAAAAACATCTAACCCCTGGTTCACCATAATCAATTTCATTATCCGTTCTATAGCCCAGAACAGATTTACTGCGGTAGGCCGAGAATTAGCTAAATAATTTCGGGCTATTTCCATATCTTTAATAAATTTATAATAATTCTTTGCCCGGGAAGAAATTGCCGCTAAAGCCATACCGTAAGCAGCAGCAATACCAAGGGCTGGTGCTCCCCTAATCTTCATTACCTTAATTGCCCTGGCTACTTCTCGAAAATTAGAACAGCTGACCTCTTCTAATTTAAAGGGAAGTTTTCTCTGGTCAATTAAATAAAGCTTATTCTGTTTCCAGGTTAGAGTTTCCAAATTTAACCTCTCTTTTTTCTGATAATCATCTATTTTACTAAAATAGATTAGGCCAGATTAATTATTCCTAAACTGGCTAGGGTAACTAATATACCCGCCACCAATACTCCTCCACTTATCGCCGGAAAAGCATACCAGAATCTTATCCCCAGGAAAAAGGCAATCGCTGCCCCGGTCCAGGCTCCCGTAATAGGAAAAGGAAGTGCCACAAAAAAAAGTAAAAATATAGCTCCATACCTTTCATATTTTTCTTGGTAAGCTCTGGTCCTTTTAAAGAGCCAGGAAAAGAATCTTTCCCCCCATTTCCACCGACATAAATATTGGTAAAAAAATTCTAAATATATTAAGATAAAAATTATTGGCAAAATATTCCCTAATACTGCCACCAGATAGGTCGGCAAAACAGGTAATTTATAAAACAATAAACCCAGAGGGATAGCTCCTCTCAATTCACTAACCGGCAGAGTAGATAAAAAGAATACCCTTAAGAGTCCCTTAATCAATCTTCTCAATTACCTTCTTTACTAATCTGGTCATTAAAGGTTCAGCCCGAGAAGCCACTTCCAGTATCTCTTGCAGGCTGGTTTTCACTATTACTCCGTCGATAGCTAAGTCAGTAATACAGGAAATTCCCAGTACCTTCATGCCCATATGATTAGCCACTATTACTTCTGGAACAGTAGACATGCCGACTGCATCAGCTCCCATATTAATTAAAAATCTATATTCGGCAGGAGTTTCTAGGGTAGGACCGTTTACTCCTACATATATCCCCTGATGCAAAATTATTCTTTCCCGCCGGGCGACTTGGAGGGCTAATTTAATCATTTGCTTATCGTACGCCTCGGACATATCAGGAAATCTTGGTCCCAGTTCTTCATCATTAGGACCAACTAAAGGATTATTCATCAATAAACTCAGATGATCAGTAATCAGCATTAAATCCCCTTTTTTAAAAAAACGGTTCAAGCCCCCTGCCGCATTGGAAATAATAATCATCTCTGCCCCCAGCCTTCTCATTACTCTCACTGGAAAAGTCACTTCCTCGAGATTATAACCTTCGTAAAAATGAAATCTGCCTTGCATGGCTACTATCTCTTTTTTGCCTAACTTACCCAGTACTAAATTTCCACCATGACCCTCCACCGTGGAAAGGGGAAAGTTAGGAATCGCACTATAAGGAATTATAACCTTTTCTTCGACATCTTCCGCCAATCTACCCAGTCCAGTTCCTAAAATAATGGCTATTTTCGGTTTAATTGCTGTCTTCTGTTTTATAAATTCAATGCTTTCTGTAATTTTCGTCTTTAGATCTTTCATCCGGTCTGTTCCTCCTTCTTCCTGATTCCTTATCCATCTGGGGGTAATCCTAACCATCAATTATTGATTTTTAATTTACCTCTCGGACCGCCCAGAATTCTACTTCTATCCATCATCAATCAATAAACTTACTTCCTGGGAAAGGCTCGATAATATTCTTCTTTAATCCATTTTCTACTCACCTGGGTATAAATCTGGGTAGTGGAGATATCAGCATGCCCCAGCATCTCCTGCACTGATCTTAAATCTGCCCCATTTTCCAGGAGATGAGTAGCCAAAGAGTGTCTTAAAGTATGGGGGGTTACCTTTTTCTTTATCCCCGCTTTTTTTACATAACCCTTTAACAAATAAAAAATCCCTTGGCGAGTAAGCTTCTTTCCTTTACTGTTTAGAAATAAGGTTCTCTCCTGAGCTCCTTTTATCAATCTTCCCCTAACCCTTTCCAGATACCAAATCAAAGCCTGTTCAGCTTTACTTCCAAAGGGGACAATTCTCTCTTTACTTCCTTTACCAGTACACCTCAACATCTTATTTTCCAGATTAATGTCCTCAATGCTCAAGTTTACTAATTCCGATACCCTCATCCCCGTGGCATATAATAACTCTAAGATAGCTAAATCTCGAGGGGCTAAATCTCCCTGAAAATTATCCCGATTTAGTAAGATCTCCATTTCCCTCTGACTTAAAACATAAGGTAATTTTTTACTTACCCGGGGGAACTCCAGAGTACTACTGATATCATCCTGAATAAAATTCTCCGCCAGCATAAAACGATAGAACATCTTTAAAGCCACCAGATTACGGGAAATCGAATTAGTTCCTAATCCCCCTTCTTTAAGGTACAAAAGATATCTTCCTATTAACTCTTTATCAGTTTTCTTAAAAGAATTTACCTTATTCTTTTTTAAAAAATCAAGGTACTTGGTCAGGTCATATCGATAGGAAATTATACTATTCTCGGCTAACCCCTTTTCTACCGATAGATAATCTAAGAAATACTCTAAAACTTCTTCTAATTTTTCTTCTTCCATAGGTAAACCACAAATTTTAATGAGAGTAAAATTAGGTTCAGTTATTTTTAATATTCAACTACTATTTCGGAAGGGACAGTCTGGATCCAAATGCTCCCCGGAATAAAGGCAATTCGATTACCCGCTTTATCGAAAAATAAGGTCCTACTCTTTAAATCAGCCTTCTTCCAGATAATCTCCTCTGAACCCCCCTTAAAAAAGACCAATCCTCTCCCTTCTCCAATAAAATTAATCGATAATCTCCCTTCCTCATCTATTACCTTGGTATCGGCAAATTGAATTACTATATTATCCACCTGAATCTGTTTTTTGGTCTGGGCATCTATATGTGGATCATCATTCAAAAATCTAAGATATTTCATAGTCTCTGGCTGATACTTATAAGTAACCTTATATAAACGATTATAAGGAATAATTATGGAATTAGCAGCTTTACCATTCAAGACTTCATTCCGATCCGTTTCAAATTGATAATCTTCTTTCTCGATCATTTCTAAATAACCCAATTTCTGCGCTTCTTTCCTTAATTCTATAGTAGAAGTGTATAAATTATGGGGTGGATTACGGTCTCGGGATCTCCAGAAAGGTTCAAAAGCCACAAATTCATTGATATCATCAATCTTTTCTGCCTTGATAAAATTAAGAGCTTCGTCACTTCCTCCGGCATGAACATAGATAGCCTGATGTTCTAAAGATTTACTAATAAAATAGGGACGAGCACTCCTTACTGGACCAACTACTTCTGCCTCATTATCATAATAAACCGCTAAATATCTAGTTATTCCTCCCTCGGCTAACATTTCATATACGATGTTGGCTTTATCCAATCCGGCCTGTGGTCGGGCCCCTTCTGAGTTTTCAATCATGATGGAAATAGGTCTGCTCCCATAAGGAGATTCTTTCTCCTTGGTTTCGGGTAGACGAGCAATCTCCCCGGGATTGATTACTGTTCCGTGGGTAGCTTCTATCTTTTCTAATCCCTTGGCCCCCAATTCAGCTTGAACTGCGGATTCACCTGGTTCTATAACCTCTCCTCTTACTTCTTTCCGGCTAGCCACAGATTGTTTGAAATACTCTGCGGAAACACTTATGTCTTCTCCCAGAGTTGGACTGGTCTGGGGAGGGGTCTGGGCTAGGGATGGACTGGTTTCAATCTGGGGGGTTTTCACTTCTACCTTGGGCACTCCCGGAGTCAATTCTTCTCTTTCCACCACTTTAGTTTCGGTAACCTCTTCCCTTAACTTAGGGGGTTCCGGAGAAACCGGTTCTACCTTTTTACTTACCTCTAATTGTGCTACCGGTCTCTCCTCTACAATCTCCGGTTTTATACTAACCGGTCTCTGGGGAGCAGGTAATTCAATTAGACTAACCACAACCAATTCTTCTTCGGAGAGGGGATTACGAAAATCAAAGGCAATAAGATTCCCAAAGGCATATAGTAGCAAGATATTTAGAAGGATGGAAATCAAGAATGATCTCCCCAAAAAACTCTTCTTGGTCTGTTTTAATCTTTTGGAACGATAACTATATTTTGGCATTTACTATAGAAACCTCAACCTTGAATCTAATTTTCGACCATTTTACTATCTCCCTATCCTATCCCAAGGCTAGAAAGTTTATTTATTACTCTGCTCGGAGGGTTTGGTAGCAATAGCAATCTTCTCTGCTCCTCCTTTTTTGATCAAATCCATTACCCTTATCACTTTACCATGTAGTACATTTTGATCTGCTTCTAATACTACTACTCCTTGAGGATCTTTCTTTAATTCAGAAACCACGTTTTCGGTGATTTTTAAAGGATCAATCAATTTACCATTAAAATAAATTGTATTATTCTCGGTTATAGTTACGGTAATATTATTGGTCGGTTCAGCTGCCGCAAAATCCCCGGTGGGTAAATTGACCTTTACCCGACTTTCCAGATTCAAGAAAGTAGTAGTGAGCATAAAAAATATTAACAACTGGAAAACTACATCTATTAAGGGAGTGAGATCGAAATTAGGACTACCTTTCTTTTGACGACGAAATTTCATAGCCTACTTCACCTTCCTGCCGAAAATTAATTTGATTATTTTCAGAATTAGTTAAAAGATCCAGTAAATCTATGCAGGTAACTTCCATCTCTTTTACTAATTTATCTACTCGATTAGATAAGTAATTATAAACTACAATGGTGGGTATCGCTACGGATAAACCAAAAGCAGTAGTCAATAATGCCTCGGAAATACCCCCCGCCAGCACTTCTGGTTTTCCTACTCCCATAACGGAGATTACATTAAAAGCTTTAATCATCCCAAATACTGTACCCAATAGTCCTAATAAAGGACAGATGTTACCAATAGTGGAAAGGGTAGGAAGATGTCTTTCCAGGGCGGGAATCTCCTGATTAGCACTATCTTCAATCGCTTCTTTAATTTCATCTCTGGATTGACCATATCTGGTTAAACCAGATAATATAATCATAGATATGGGAGTGGGGTTCTTCCGACAGGCAGAAATAGCCAAATCAATACTTCCTTTTTTTACCAAGTCATAAATTCTGGCTACAAATTTCTTGCTCTTTGCTCGGATACTTCTTAAGTAGAACATCCGTTCGAAGAAAATTGTAACCGCAATTAATGAACAGATAAAAATGGGATACATTAAGAATCCACCTTTTTGAAAAACTTCCAGCATGAAATATTTGCCTCCTCTTTTTTGATTATAACTGATTAATGGTTTATTTGTTCCCTTTTTATTCGAGCTATTTAAAGTATAAACCAGCTAAATAGGTAATCTACCAACTCTTATTTATTTCTTTAATACTTCTATTCTTTCCTTTGCTTTTTCGCCATAAATACTCTGAGGATAATTAGCAATCAGATCTTGATAATCTTTAATTGCCTTCTCCTTATTCTCTACTTTTTCCCAGCAGATAGCTTTCAGGTATAAAAAATCATCGGCAAATTCTAAATCCGCATAATCCTTTAAATATTTCTCCCCTAACTCAATAGCTTTATTATACTCTTCTTTCTTGAAATAAGAAAAACCTAATCCATATAAAGCATCAGGATAATATTTATCTCCCGGATATTCTCGGACCAATCTTTCTAATTCAACAATACTATCCATCCATTTTTCTTCCGCTAGATATATCTGGCCAAGTAAATATAAAGCCTCTGCTCGATAAATACTATTGGTTCTAGCCTGGATAAATCTCTTCAACTCAGCCTTCGCCTCTTCTTTATTCTCGGTGAGAAAATATCCTTTAGCTATTCTAAATTGAGCCTCCTCGGCAAATTCACAATGGGGATATAGATTAATTAATCTTTTAAATTCTTCGAGAGAGGATAAATAATCTTTCTCTTCTAAATAAGACCAGGCCAGGGCATATTGGGCATTAATGGAAAGCTCTGCTTCAGGATATTGGTGGATAAATTTTTTATATCCCTCTCGAGCTCCCGCAAAATCTTTAAGATGATAGAGCGATTCTGCGATCATAAAGAGAGCTCTCTGGAAAAATTCTTTACTTACTTTGCCTTCTTCTACCTTCTTAAAATAATCACCTGCTTTTTGAAATTCATTTAATCGGAAATAACTCCATCCTATCCAGTAATAACTTTCTCCCAAGAAAGGAGAAGCGGGGAAACTATCTATTAATTTACTAAGCTCCTTAATCGCCTCTCTATAATTCTTTTGTTGATAATAATAATTACCTATTTTGAAATAGGCTTCCTGAGAATATTCACTCTCCGGAAATCTATCCTTTATTTCCTTTAAAATAGATATTTCCAGCTCTTGATTATTCATTTCCCTGGCCACCTTGCCAGCAAGGTAAAGTGCTTCCGGGGTGTCCACCTTTTTTAATTCTTCCACCGCTAAGTCATACTTCTTCAGATGAGATAAGGCCTGACCTAACTGAAAGTGAACTGAGTCAGCCAGGGGACTGGAGGAAAATTTTTCTAAAAATTCCTGAAATTCTATAATTGCCTTTTCATTATCTCCTCTTCGAGAATAAGCTAATCCTAAATCAAAAATAATCTTCTCCCTTAAAGAATCTTCTAATGGACTGCCCTTCTTCAAATCCTCTAAAATTTTAACCGCCTGCTGGAACTCACCGCTTTCCAAATAACAGCGAGCTAATAGATAATTTAATTCACTTTTAAGTTTGTCTTCTATCTTTGATTTTAACAGATCTTCTAACTTAGTTATCGCTTCGGGATATCTTTTCAGATTAAATAATCCTACACTTTCCAGATATCTTACCTCCTTGATTAAGGCAAAATCAGGGTAACCAGAGGATAAGGAGGATAAGATATCCACCGCCTGCTGAAATTGCTCCAGGGCTAAATAGGCTTGCCCGATCAGGAAATATATTTCTTCCTTCTCGGGGATTTCTTCCCGCCCAAATTTTTCTAAAAACTGGTTGCCCGTATCCACAGTGCGTGAATAATCCTTGTTCTTCCAGTAAGATTGGCACAATTTATAGGTGGCTTGGGGCACTAAATTGCTCTCGGGAAAATTATTGATTAATCGGGAAAATCTCTCTATGGCTTGCGGGTATTCTTCGTTTAAATAAAAACACCATCCACTACCCAGAAGGGCATCATCTATATATTCGTTTTTCTCTATACTGTTGATTACCTTTTCATATTCCCCCTGAGCGGATGAATAATCTTTTCTCTGAAAATAACATTCTCCCAATAAAAAGCGGGCAGCATAGTGATTATTATTTATCTGTAGAGCTTTCTTCAACTCTTCAACGGCTACCTCATAATCTTTTAAATAATAAAATTCATATCCTAATTTATAATGGTCTTCTGCCTTCTCTTCCTCTTCACCCTTCTTGAATTCGGTAATTTTTCCAATTTCTTCCCGGTACTTTTCCATCTTATTTAATTGATAATAAGCCCGGGCTAAAAATTGCCTGGCTCTTTCATAATAAGGATTAAAACTTAAAGATTTATTGAATTCCAGAACAGCTTGTTCATATTCTCCCTTTATATAATAATCATAACCTGAATTAAAATGTTCTAAGGTTTCCCGACCATATCTCTTTTCTTCCAAAGCTTTATTCAGATAGAGTTTAGCCGAGTTATCGAAGGGATCAATCCGGATTACTTCTTCCCACTGGGTAATAGAAGAATCATAATCTCGAAGATGATAATAACATAAAGCCAGATAATACCGGGGTTCCTTATAGTCTGGATTATGAAGTATCGCTTTCTGGAAATAACCTACAGCCTTGGTATAATTTGCTTCCTTATAAGCTAAATAACCCATCTCATAATTTTCATAGGCCGCCCGGCCATATTTACTGGATTGCTCCGCTTTTTTAGCAAACCAGGCGATATCTTTGTTTTGTGGGTCTATAGCCAGAACCTTTTCCACCTCTTCTAAGGCTAACCCCATCTCTCCCTGTTCATAATAAATCTGGGCTAAATAGACATGCGCCTCCAGTAAGCGAGGATTATATTCCGTAGCATGTCTAAAATATTCCACCGCTTGGTCAATTTGTTGATTAGCATAGAAAGAATAACCTAATCTAAAATAAGCTTGAGCAGCCTGTTCGTAAACCCGTTTACTCTCCTGCTGATTATCTTCAATTAAAGCAATAAATTTCTTTAAACTCTCTGCCTCCCGAATAGTCCAGCGAGTCCTTTTATAGATTTCGGTCAGAAGATAGTAAGCATCTTTATATTGAGGGTCATAAACCACCGCTTTTTCTCCGTATTCAATCGCTTGAGCCCATAATGGTTTACTGGGGAAATCCACTCCCTGGTATTCAATAATAGCCCGATCCCGGAATTCTAGACTTTTATAATAACTAATTAGTGCCTCTCGGGAAGAGGTAGGAATAGATTTAATCAGTTGAAGCACCTCAGGGGAAATTTCTATTCCCAGATCTTGTAAAATCTGCATAGCTACTCTTTCTTTCAGAGAAAAGATTTCCTGATTTTCTACCTTAATATCTCGAAAGGTGATAATTTCTCCTCCAGTTCGCTCATATTTTTTCAGGCTTAAAATCAATTGTCCGGAGGAAGAAAAAGAATAATGACCAAAAAAGATTATCTCCGTCTCCATTTCTTCTACTGCTTCCTTTAATAGTGATTGGTTCATCTCCTGTTTCGAGGGGGTGAGAGAAAATTTACCGTAATAGTCTTCTATCCGCTGACGGGTTGAACAGGATAGAGAATCTATCTGGGAAAGGTCATTGATAAGCATATCGGTTAATCCTTTACTTAGCCAGTTCCAGTCCTCCTGCCCGGATTGATTATAAAAATATAGAATGCTCAACCCTACTTTTTGATTCTGGGCGAAAGAAAGGCTAGAAAACCCGAGTATAAATAATCCCGTTATTCCCAATATTCCCAAAAGAATAAACCAGCCCCAAATTTTTAATCCATAACCTGATCTTCTCTTTTTCTTGATCCAAAAAAGATAATCCCGGAGAGAAAAAATCATAAATAACCTTTCCTTTTCTTTAATTAAATAGGAGAAAATGTCTTTCTCTTTCCATAAGTACCCAGCTGATTTTTTTTTAAATTTAGCGATAATTTTATCTGCCTTTCCAATGACCTAGTCCTTATTTTTTAAGGCCTCTATTAATTAATAAAATTATACTCTATTTATAAAAAAAAGTAAAAATCTTTTCTCTTATTTTTACTTCTTCACCTTCTTTGATCCCCTTTTTGATTAAGGCTTTCTCCAGGCCGATCTTCTTTATTATCTTTTGAAAATGGTTCACCGCCTCCTGGTTATTAAAATCAGTCATAGCTACTATCCTTTCAATCTCTTTTCCAAAGACTTCATAAACCTTACCCTTTTTGATAATAACAAAAGGAGGGCTAAACCGATAAACTACTTCCGGAGAGGGGATTAATTTATCTTTTACCTTCACTAATCCTTCCTTCGCTTTCCCTTTTTCTAAATAGTCCATCAGATAAAAAATCAAATCTTTTATTCCTTCCCCGGTCAGAGCAGAAATAAGGAAGATTGGTTGACTATATCCTTCCTTCGCTAGAGACTGTTTAAAAATTTTATAATTCTTTCTGGTTTCTGTTAGATCACTTTTATTTACCGCAATAACCTGTTCTTTTTCTGCTAATTCCTCACTAAACTCTTTCAACTCTTGATTGATAATCCGGAAGGAATAAAGGGGGTCTTCTACTTTTATCCCAGTCCCATCCACTAAATGCAAGATTAACCTGGTTCTCTCCATATGTTTTAAAAACTTATCTCCCAAACCTGCCCCCTGATGAGCTCCTTCAATTAAACCAGGGATCTCTGCAGCTACAAAACTCCTTAAATCATCCACCTGTACCACCCCTAAATGAGGAATCAAGGTAGTAAAAGGGTAATCGGCAATCCGGGGTTTAGCAGAAGAAATATAAGAGAGCAAAGTAGATTTTCCAGCGTTGGGGAAACCTATTAAACCCACATCCGCAATTATCTTTAGAGTAAGGACTAACCTCTTTTCCTCTCCTGGTTCACCCTTTTGGGCAAACCTCGGAGTTTGTCGAATCGAATTCTTAAACCTGGCATTACCCCATCCTCCCCGACCACCTCGAGCTACGATTAGCTGTTGACCATCTTCCACTAAATCTCCCAAAACTTTAGACTTACCTTCTCCTTCTTCTTCTTCGATAACTGTCCCCAGAGGTACTTTAAGGATTAAATCTACTCCATCTTTACCTTTTTTATTCCCTCCTTGTCCATTTTCACCGTTCTCTGCCTTTTGATGAGGGTGGTAGAATAATTCTTCCAGGCTTCCTATCTTCTGGTCAGCCTGGATAACTACATTACCTCCCCTTCCTCCGTCTCCTCCGTTGGGACCACCTTTCGGAATATATTTTTCTCTTCGGAAGCTAATCACTCCATTTCCGCCCTTCCCTGCTTTCACTTCTATCTTTACTCTATCTATAAACATAGACTTCTCCTCAATTCCCAGGTCAAAGGTAATATTTTTTATATATTATACTAAAAAACCCTGAGTTTTTATAAAAACTCAGGGTTTGAGGGTTAATTTTCTTTTCCCACCACTAAGCCTTCTCAGCATAAACACAGATTCTCTTTCTATCCTTTCCCATTCTCTCAAAAGAGACAAACCCTTCCTTTAAGGCAAATAAGGTATCATCACTTCCCCGTCCGACATTCTCTCCTGGAAGGATGCTGGTACCTCTCTGACGGATTAAAATACTACCAGCCTTTACCAATTGACCATCAAATCTCTTTACCCCTAGTCTCTTCGCTTTGCTATCTCTACCATTTTTTGCTGATCCCTGACCTTTTTTGTGTGCCATAATTTCACCTCTCTCCGCCTAATTCTTTTCTAGTTTTATTATATCATCATTTCACCTAATCTCCAACCTCATCTTTAAGGAAGAAGAAAATAAAATTTACTTAAATAATCTTCCCCTGATCTTAGATCTTACAATTTAATCTCTTCGATCAAGACTTCAGTAAAAGGTTGTCTATGCCCGGTCTTCTTTCTGTATCTGGTTTTGGCTTTATATTTAAAGACAATGATCTTCCTAGCCTTTCCCTGACGAATAACCTTACCGGCAACCTTTGCATTTTCTACCAGAGGGCGACCAATGATGTACTCTCCATCTTTATTGACCATCAATACTTTATCAAATTCTATTCTCTCCCCTTTTTCCTGTTCAAGCTTCTCAACTTTAATAATATCTCCTTCTTTTACCCAGTACTGTTTTCCTCCCGTGGCAATAACCGCCTGCATCTCCAGCATTCCTCCTCTTTTTATAGACTCGCCAGAAGTAGGTAGTAATTACTTTAAATAATTACTTTTGATCTAACACCCATTCTGAGCGGTAATCAACAGACATTAACAAAATTTAACACAAAACCTTCTTCTTGTCAAATAATCCCCTGATAAATCCAGGAAAGATTAAAAGATATTACTTATCTATACATATTCTTAATCTTCTTTACTTCTTTTAATCTTCCTACTGCTACCACTTCAATCTTTTCCATAGTAATATCTTTAGAAGAAACAATGTAAATAGTCTTGTTGTACTCTTTTTCCAATTGCTTGATTAATAACATCTTCGACCCGGATAGATTCACCTCCACCTGAGGATGTACCGCTAAAAGAATAGCTTCCGCCCGAGTCGTCTTAGATAATTCTTGTAGTCTCCGAATAACCATATTACTTACTGTTTCGCTGGATAGAACCCTCCCTGTACCTCCACAATAGGGACAGGAAGTCCTTAATACATTTTCTAAATCTCTTCTGGCTCTCTTCCTGGTCAGTTCCACCAGCCCTAGCTCAGTAGTCTGTACAATATTGCTCTTGGTTTTATCCCTCTTTAAACTTTCTTCCAATTTCTTGATTACCTTATCCTGATCTTCCTGAACCTCCATATCTATAAAATCAATAATAATTATTCCTCCGATATCTCTCAATCTTAATTGCAGAGCAATCTCTTCTGCAGCCTGCAAATTCGTTTTAAGAATAGTCTTTCTCATATCCTGTTTGCCCACAAATTTCCCGGTATTTACATCAATCACCGTTAAGGCTTCTGTCTGATCAATGACCAGGTATCCACCACACTTTAACCAGACCTTTTTTTGTAGAGCTTTTTCTATCTCCTTCTCAATATTATAATTATCAAAAATTGGTTTTTCTCCCTGGTAAAGAGATACCCTGGACTTCAAATTAGATAAAGAGAGACTACTTAAAAATTTCAGGATATTTTCATATTCAATTGGAGAATTGACCAGAATCTCTTCTACTTCTTCTGTAAACAGATCCCGAATAATCCTGTAGATAAGAGATAAATCTTCATGCAACAACATAGGTGCCCTCACCCTCTGACTCCTCTTCTTAATCTTCTCCCATAATCTAATCAGTAAATCTAAATCTGGCAAGATTTCTTCCATCTCTTTCCCCCAGGCAGCAGTGCGGGCAATTAAACCCATATCCTTAACCTTTATTTGCTGTAAAATCTTTTTCAATCTTTCTCTCTCTGGTTCATCCTCGATGCGGTGAGAAATACCGATATTATTATTGTAGGGCATCAAGACTAAATATCTTCCCGGGAGACTGATATTGGTAGTTACCCTGGCTCCTTTAGGATTAATCGCTTCTTTGACCACCTGAACAATGAGCTCCTGACCAGCCTTAATTTTTTTCTCACTCTGGAGAGATGGCAAGGTATAGTATTCCTCCTCCTCAATATTTTGAAGATCACTACTGATTGGTTCAGGGGTGATATGTAGAAAGGCATTTTTTTCCACGCCTATATCGATAAAGGCAGCTTCGATCCCCGGAAGAACATTGATTACTCTCCCTTTGTAAATATTGCCCACAATCTTATCATCTTCAATCCTTTCAATATGAATTTCTACCAATCTGCCTTCCTCGATTATGGCTGCCCTCTCTTCAGTTAAACCTATATCGATTAATACTTTTTTATTCATCTAAACCCTTATCTCCTGAAAACCCAAACTATATATTTATATTTATATCCTCTTCATTTTTATGTTTACGTTCAAGAGAGAAAAATTATCCCTACCGAAATATTTACTCCTTATATATTACTCTAAATGGAGCAAATAGTAAAGATTAAGTAGAATAAAGTAGAATAAAAAGGAAGGGGCCAATCCCCTATCTGAAAAAAGAGGGAAGAAAAGAAAGATGGGCTTAATCTTCAGGGAGATGACCTTTGCTGATTACTGATAAACTTATAGATAGATGGATATGGATAATAAAATAAGTAGAGGAGTAATGCCTTAAGTAGTTTTTACATTACTGCTCTACCCTGGATATACAATTCCTGGCGAGAAACCTGTAATATTTCTCCCTGATAAGGAGATTGATTTAACCAGTACTCTACTATATATCGGGGATGAATATTCCCCCGCGGCCCCATACTTAAATATAATTCTAACTCTAAAATTCCCTTACTATAACTTATCCCTCGCATAGTTAAGATAAAAGGTCTAATATTTATTCTCTTTAATCCACCCGGAATTGGTTTATCTATAATCATTTCCCGCTGTCTTAAAAAGCATCCTATTTCTCGGTTCAGACTTTCCAGTGGATTACTTCCCGGATTCTGAATTATTGTCTTTTCTCCTGAGCTTTCTTTTTCTTCCTTATCTTTTACCAGAGAGGTATAAAATTGGTCTATATCTTTAATTCTCTTCTGACTATCTTCTTTTCTTTCCAGTTTTAAAACAATTATATAGGCAGCAGAATCAATAATCTTAGCCAGAGAATCCGAAGAGGAGGTAACCTCCTGTACTTGAATAATCTTTAAATCCTCCGGTAAAACCTGATTTAATCTATCCTTTACCTCTTCTAAGTTTATTACCTCAGTAACTCTAAGATCTAAATATTCTGCCTGGCTATTTATGCCTAAAGGTAAGGGTGGTCCGAAAGAAATCCGGAAACGGGGATTAAAGCCATTAGATATGTTTACTGGTAACCCTGCCCTTCTTACGGCTCGATTAAAGATCTGCACTAAATTCAAATGCGAAATATACCTCAAAATTCCTTCTTTGGTATATTTAATCCTAATGATTCTTTCCATTAAACCAATCCTTTTTCACATACCCCACAATCCAGGCAAGTACTAAATCGACAATCCAGGGTAATCTCTCCTTTTCGGGCTCTTGCTCTTTCTTGCTGTAGATATTCCTTCTTCACCCCACAGGATATATGTTCCCAAGGTAAGACTTCATCTTCCTGGCGTTCTCTGGTGGCATAAAAATCCATAGAAATCTTACTCTTCTCAAAAGCCTTTTGCCAGTTCTCAAAATTAAAATACTCCCGCCAGGAATCAAATTTACAACCCAGATAGTGCGCCTCCTCCAGAACTTTACCCAATCTCCTATCCCCCCTGGCGAATACCGCTTCCAAAAAACTCTGACGGACATCAGAATAACTAAAAAGGATGTTTCTATCTTTAAGTTGATTTTTTAAGAAGCTCAATTTTTGGTTTAATAACTCCATCTTCTCCTGGGCTTCCCATTGAAAAGGGGTATGCGCCTTGGGGACAAAAACCGATACACTAACATTTATCTCCATCTTTTTACCGGCAATCTTCCTGCCTATCGCCTTCACCTGTCTAATCAACCTCACTATTCCGGCAATATCTTCTTCAGTTTCGGTAGGTAATCCTATCATAAAATATAATTTTACCCTTCTCCAACCTGCTTGAAAGGCCGCCTCTATGGAATAAAATAAATCTTCCTCGCAAACATTCTTATTGATTACTCTTCTCAACCTCTCTGTTCCTACCTCAGGAGCAAAAGTTAGCCCTACCTTCCTTACCCTCTGAATCTGTTTAGCCAGATTAACCGAAAAGGCATCAATCCTCAGGGAAGGCAGGGATACCCCTACTCCCCTTTCTCCAAAGCGATTCACCAGCACCCTGATTAATTCTTCTATCTGGCTATAATCAGTAGAACTTAAAGAGG
>Ga0067045_1028143_pt1 | contig 41561 bp, 43 predicted proteins | sample TerdegcTABiofilm_FD_59184 | JGI IMG/M metagenome (GOLD analysis project Ga0067045, IMG submission 59184) | Combined Assembly of (Gp0054472, Gp0054536) Wastewater bioreactor microbial communities from Singapore -Terephthalate degrading... | reverse complement strand
CCCCAGCCGCTACCAAACTGCACGGGCCGGTCTGGCCGCCTCAACGGCGGCCACACTCTACCGCGCCAGTCAGATATGAAGATACAAGCCCGGCACCGCCACCGCGGTGGGTGCCGGCAAGGGGCTCCGGCATCCGCCCGCCCTTTGGCCCCAGGCGACGCACCACTTTCTGGCAAACTGCGCCGCTTTCCAGGCCCACCATGACCACCGCTTCCCACGCCCAAGGCAATCTGCGCAGCATCGTCTCGATGCTGCTGGCGGTGATGTTCTTCGCCTTCATGGACGCGGTGCTCAAGACCCTGTCACCGCACTACCCGCCTTTGCAGATCGCCTGCCTGCGCGGGCTGACCGCACTGCCGCTGGTGCTCGCCTATGTGCACTGGCGTGGCGCCTGGCACAAGCTGCGCCGCCTGCGCTGGTCACTGCACATCCTGCGCGGCGTGCTGGGCATCACCATGCTGGCGCTGTTCACCCGCGGCGTGGGCGAGCTGCCGCTGTCGGCCGCCTACACGCTGTTTTTCATCGCGCCCCTGCTGATCACGGCCCTGTCGGTGCCGGTGCTTGGAGAACGCGTGCCGCGGGCGCACTGGTGGGCCATCGCGGCCGGCTTTGTCGGCGTGGTGGTGGCGCTGCGTCCCAGCGGCGCCGACCTGCAGGCCGGATTCGCCTCGCCAGGCGGCCTGGCCATCCTGGGCGCTGCGCTGTGTTACGCCGTGACCGCTGTCGCCGGTCGGCTGCTCAGCCGCAGCGACAGCCTGGAATCGCTGATCCTGACCATGATGGTGTTCATCGGTGTCGGCGCCGGCCTGCTGGCCGCCCCGCAGTGGGTGCCGGTATCGGCCAGCAACGCCTGGCTGCTGCTGGCGCTGGCCGTGACCGGCTTTCTGGGCCAACTGGCCATCAACGACGCCTTCCGCCATGGTCAGGCCAGTGCCGTGGCGCCGTTCGAATACACCGCCCTGGCCTGGGGCGTGGGCCTGGACTGGCTGCTCTGGCAGACCCTGCCCGATGCCTCCACCTGGTACGGTGCCGCCATCATCGTCGGCAGTGGCCTCTACATCGTGCGGCGCGAAAAGCGCATCAGCGAAGCGCACGCCACCGCCGAACACCCCTGAGGCGGCAGCGGTCCCCCTGCTTCAGCGCACCATGCGCAGCGCCTCGTCGACGTAGCGGTAGACCTCGTCGCGAATCTGCGCATGGCGCGTGCGCTCCTGCGTGCGGTACTGGCCCAGGCGCACGATCACCAGCGCCTCGGAAGGCACCACGATCACGTACTGCCCCAGGTGGCCCTGCAGAAAATAGAACGGTGGCGCGTGGTCCGGGTCCATCCAGAGGCCGTGGCCGTAGAAGCGTGCCAGACCATTGGGCTGGGTGATGCGCTGGACAAACGCGGCCGGCAACAGCGCCTGGCCGTTCCATTGCCCGTCCTGCAGCAGCAGTTGCCCGATGCGGGCCATGTCGCGGGCACGGCTGTGCACGCAGCAGTAGGCCATTTCCATGCCGCCCTGCTCGCGCGGACGGTCCAGGCTCCAGCTGGCGTCGGCCAAGCCCAGCGGCTGCCACAGGCGCTGGCTCAGGTAGCGGGACAGGCTCTGCCCCGGATCGCGCTCGCGCAGGGCGCGCTGCAGCGCCACGGCCAGCACCTGGGTGGAGGCGCTGCTGTACTCGAAGGCGGTGCCGGGCGCGCGCTCGAAACCCTGACGCAGCACCACGCCCGCAGCGTCACCACCAAAGTACAGCTCGGTGGTGGGGTTCAGCGGCAGGTAGTAGTTTTCCGTCCATTCGTGCCCGGAAGTCATGGCCGAAAACTGCGCCAGCGTGGCCTGCGCCCCGAGCGGGTGGCCGGCGTATTCGGGCAGCCAGCGCGCGGCAGGCGCGTCGAAGTCCGGCAGGATGCCGTCGGCCACCGCCGCGCCGGCCAGCAGCGTGGTCAGCGTCTTGACCATCGAAAACCCGTTGGTGCGGCTTTCGGCGCTGTAGGGCGCGAAATAGGTTTCGTGGATCAGTTCGCCCCGGTGCGCCACCAGGAAGGCGGCGCTGCGGTGTTCGCTCAGGTACGCGCGCAGGGATTCGGACAGCGGGCGCTGCACGGCCGCCACGGGCCAGGGCTGGGGCCTGCCGCCCGCGATCACGGCCTGCGGGAAATTGCGCGCGTCGTCGATGTGGGCGGTGTTGTGCCCGTCCAGATAGGTGTGGCGCAGCGCGGTCCAGACATAGCCGTGCCCCATCAACTGGATGGCCACAGCCGCCAGCACCAGCAAGCCCAGAATCGCCAGCAGTCCCCGGCGCAACCAGCGTGTCATGTGTCGTCTCCTCGTCAGGGGTATGCCTGCCGTCTCCCGCGCCCGGGCGAGCCCGGAGCGCCATGCCCCAGCCCCCGGCCACCGCGGAACCGGCTTCGCCGGGCCGCAGGTGCCGCCCCCCCTGCAGCACAGGGGGTGTTTACTTCATCACGCCGGTGTCGGCCAGGATCGCGTCCAGCGGCACGTCGTGCGGTTCGGGCACCAGATCGGGCACGTAGCCGAAGTCGTAGGCCAGCCCCACCGTGAACGGCTTGGGCTGCAGGCTGGCCAGCGTGCGGTCGTAGAAGCCGCCGCCGTAGCCCAGCCGGTAGCCCCCCGGGCCGAAACCCACGCAGGGCACGAAGATCAGCGTGGGCACCACGATTTCGGTGTCCTTGGGCTTGGGAATGCCGTAGGCGTCTTCTTCCATGGGACAGCCGGGGTACCAGCTGTAGAAGGTGAGGGTCTTGTCCACCTTGTTGACCACCGGCAGGCCGATGCGCCGCTGCCGGGCGGCGCTCTGGGCGTCTTCTTCCAGCCCCGCCTCCTGCCAGCGGAACAGCGCCGGCAGCGGATCGAATTCGCCCTTGATCGGCCAGTAGGCGCCGATCACGGTGTCCAGCCGGTGGATCAGCCAGACGCGCATCACACGCTGCAGCAGGTCGTTGCGCCAGGCGCGGTCGGCCAGGCCCTGGCGCTTGGCGATCAGGGCCTTGCGCCAGGCGGCCTTGGGGTTGTCCCGGTCGTGGGCAGGGGAACCTTCTGCGTCTTTGTTGTCCATAATCCTGTGATGATTCTGGTGAGCTTGAAGCGGGGCCTTGTGCCCATTATGGCTGCGCTGCTGCTGCCCCTGGCACCGGCCAGCCATGCCCTGGCCCAGGCCCCCGGCGACGCGGCGCTGCTGCAAATGCGCGACGCCTTCCGGCGCGGCGACACCGGCACGCTGTCGGCCACCCTGCCCCGCCTGCGCGGCCACCTGCTGGAGCCGCTGGCCGTGTACTGGGAGATGCGCGCCCGGCTCGACAAGGCCAGCCCCGAAGACATCCGCGCGGCGCTGGCGCGGCAGGCCGGCAGCTACTGGGAAGACCGTCTGCGCAACGACTGGCTGCTGCAACTGGGCAAGAGCCGCGACTGGGCCCGTTTTGCCGCCGAGGCGCCGCAATTCCGCATGAACGACGACCGGCAGGTGCGTTGTTACACGCTGATGCTCGACGCCGCCGCGCAGCGCCTGCCCGCCGAAACCGCCGCCCGCGAGGTGGGCAAGCTCTGGCTGGCCCAGCCCGACGCCGACGACGGCTGCGCCACCGCTGCCGAAGCGCTGCTGCGCAGCGGCCACCTGGGCCAGGACACCGCCTGGCAACGGGCGCGTCTGGCACTGGAAGCCGGCAAACCCCGTGCCGCCGTGCAGGCCATCGCCCTGATCGACCCCGACCGCGCCCAGCAGCTCGACGCCATCGCCCAGAACCCGGCCCGCTACCTGGACGACAAATTCACCGCCCTCCGGCCGCGCACCAAGGAACTGGTCACGCTGGCCCTGGTGCGGCTGGCCAGCACCGATCTCGACGCCGCCATTGCCGAGATGAACCACACGCGCTGGCGCGCCCAGCTCACCCAGGAAGAGCGCAGCTGGGTCTGGGGCGTGATCGGCAAACGCGCGGCCCAGCGCCTGCAGGACAACGCGCTCGACCATTTCGCCAAAGGCCAGGCAGCCTACATGGCGCCCGACCACCTGGCCTGGCGCGCCCGTGCCGGCCTGCGCGCCGGCCAGTGGAGCGTGGTGCGCGAGGCCATCGCGGCCATGCCTGCCGAGCAGCAACAGGAGCCGGCCTGGGTCTACTGGCGCGCGCGCAGCCTGGAAGCCCTGCCCGAGCTGGACCCGATCGCCGCCAAGGCCCAGGCGCTCGCGCTGTACGAATCGCTGGCCTCGCCGCGCAGCTTCTACGGCCAACTCGCGCTGGAAGCCCTGGGCCGCCGCGTGGCCGCGCCCGCCCCACCGCCGCCGCTGACCGCCACCGAAGCCGCCGCCGCCGCACGCGACCCCAGCCTGCAGCGCGCCCAGGCCGCGCTGGCCCTGGGCCTGCGCAGCGAAGGCGTGCGCGAATGGAACTACGCCGTGGCGCTGCACACCCCGGGTGGCCTCGAAGACCGCGAGTTGCTGGCCGCCGCCGCCCTGGCCTGCAGCCAGGAAATCTGGGACCGCTGCATCAACACCAGCGAACGCACGCGCGACGTCTTCGACGTCTCGCAGCGTTTTCCCACCCCACACCGCGACCTGGTGGTGCGGCGCGCGCGCGAGATCGGGCTCGACCCGGCCTACGTGTACGGCCTGATCCGCCAGGAAAGCCGTTTCGTCACCGAAGCGCGCTCCGGCGTCGGCGCCTCCGGGCTCATGCAGGTGATGCCGGCGACCGCGCGCTGGACCGCACGCAAGATCGGCCTGACCGACTTCCAGCCCGGCCAGATCAGCGAGCGCGACACCAACATCCTCATTGGCACCGCCTATCTGAAGTTCGCGCTCGACGACTTCGAAGGCTCGCTGCCAATGGCTGCGGCGGCCTACAACGCCGGTCCGAACCGGCCACGTGCCTGGCGCAACGGGCCGACGCTGCCGGCCGAGATCTGGGTGGAAAACATCCCCTTCGCGGAAACCCGCGACTACGTGCAGAAAGTGCTGTCCAACACCACGCTCTACGCCGCCGCGCTCAGCGGGCAGCCGCAGTCGCTGCAGGCGCGGCTGGGCACGGTGGGCCCGCGCCAGGCCACGGCAGCGGCGATCAACGGCGACCTGCCCTGAGAGCGCCCGCCATGCCCGGCTCCACAGCGCCCATCCTGGTTTTAGGCGGCACCGGTTTCGTCGGCCGCCATGTGTGCGAGCGCCTGGTCCGCGCTGGCCACCGTGTCACCGTGCCCACCCGCCGGGCCGCCAACGCCCGGGCCATCCAGCACCTGCCCGGCCTGAGCGTTTGCGAAGCGAACGTGCACGACGCCGCCGCGCTGCGCCGCCTGCTGCCCGGGCATGGCGCCGTCGTCAACCTCGTGGCCATCCTGCAAGGCACGGAAGCTGCCTTTGAACGCGCCCATGTGGCGCTGCCGCACACCCTGGCCCAGGCCTGCATGGCCTGCGGCGTCGACCGCGTGGTGCATGTCAGCGCCCTCGGCGCCGACCCCGAAGGCCCTTCCCGCTACCAGCGCAGCAAAGGCCGGGGCGAAGCCGTGCTGCAGGCGGCCGGCCTGCGCCTGACCGTGCTGCGGCCGAGCGTGATCTTCGGCGACGGCGACCGCTTCCTCCACCTGTTTGCCCGGCTCCAGGCGGTGCTGCCCGTGCTGCCGCTGGCCGGCGCCGGCGCGCGCTTCCAGCCGGTCTGGGTCGAAGACGTGGCCGAGGCCATCGTGCGCTGCCTGCCACCCGATGCCCGCGCGCGCGCAAGCCAGGGCCAGATCCTCGAATGCGCCGGCCCCGAGGTGCTGACACTGGCCGATCTGGTGCGCCTGGCCGGTCGCCACGGCAGCCACCAGCGCCCGGTGTGGCCCCTGCCCGCCGCGCTGGGCCGCCTGCAGGCGCTGGCCATGGAATGCCTGCCCGGCGAGCCCTTGATGAGCCGCGACAACCTGGCGTCCATGCAGGTCGACAACGTGGCCTCCGGCCAATGGCCCGGCCTCGACAGCCTGGGCATCCGGGCCGCATCGGTGCACGCCATCGCGCCCACCTACCTGAACCCCGCACGCGACCACGGACTGGCCCTGCGCGCCCGCGGGCCGCGTTGAAAGCATCATTGGCCGCCGGATTCCGCATCAATCCCGCACCCGGCAGGCGCCAGAATCCGGTCTGTCCTGACCCACGGAGCCCCCTATGTCCCTGCAACTCTTCATCGGCAACAAGAACTACTCGTCCTGGTCCATGCGCCCCTGGGTCCTGCTGACCCAGGCCGGCATTCCGTTCGAGGAAGTGATGGTGCGCTTCGACGCGTTCGATGCCGACTCGACCTTCAAGCAGACCGTCGGCGCCATCAACCCGGTGGGCAAGGTGCCGGTGCTGATCGACGACGGCTTCGCCGTCTGGGACACGCTGGCGATCGCGGAATACCTGGCCGAGCGCTTCCCCGAGAAGCGGCTCTGGCCGACCGATGCCCGCGCGCGGGCCCGCGCGCGCAGCGTCTGTGCCGAGATGCACAGCGGCTTCGGCGCGCTGCGCAACCACTGCGCCATGAACATCGAGGCTTCGCTGCCCGAGGTCGGCCGCATCGTCTGGCGCGACCAGGCTGGCGTGCGCGCCGACGTGGCCCGCCTCGAAGCCATGTGGACCGAACTGCTGGCCGAACACGGCGGCCCGCTGCTGTTCGGCGATTTCAGCATCGCCGACGCCTACTTTGCCCCGGTCTGCTCGCGACTGCGCACCTACGCCCTGCCCGTCAGCCCGGCCGTGGCCGCCTACGTCGACCGCGTGCTGGCGCTGCCGGGCGTGCAGGCCTGGGTCCAACAGGCACTGGCGGAGCACGACTTCGTGGCGATGGACGAGCCTTACCGCGCCAGCCGCTGACCGCACCACGCCGGCCGCCACCGCGGCTGGCCTACACTGCCCGCATGGACATCTATCTCGTGGGCGGCGCGGTGCGCGACGCCCTGCTTGCCCGCCAGGCCCAGCGGCCTGCAGGCAGCCATTTCGACCGCGACTGGGTGGTCGTCGGGGCCACGCCCGAGGCCATGACCGCACAGGGTTTCCTGCCCGTGGGCAAGGACTTCCCGGTCTTTCTGCACCCGCAGACGCGCGAGGAATACGCGCTGGCGCGCACCGAACGCAAGACCGCCCCGGGTTACCACGGCTTCCACTTCCACACCGACCCCGGCGTCACGCTGGAAGAGGACCTGGCCCGGCGCGACCTGACGATCAACGCCATGGCGGTGGCCCAGGCCGATGCCGACGACCCTGCTGGCGCGCCCCTGATCGACCCCCACGGTGGCCAGGCCGATCTGCGGGCGGGCGTGCTGCGCCACGTGACCGGCGCCTTCGCCGAAGACCCGGTGCGCATCCTGCGGCTGGCGCGGTTTGCCGCGCGTTTCCCGACCTTCACCGTGGCGCCGGAAACCCTGGCACTGATGCAGGACATGGTGGCCGCGGGCGAGGTCGACCACCTGGTGCCCGAGCGGGTCTGGCAGGAACTCGCGCGCGGCCTGATGGAGCCGCGCCCTTCACGCATGTTCGAGGTGCTGCGCGACTGTGGCGCGCTGGCCCGGCTGCTGCCCGAGGTGCAGCGCCTGTGGGGCGTGCCGCAGCGTGCCGACTACCACCCGGAGGTGGACACCGGCGTGCACCTGATGATGGTGCTGGACATGGCGGCGCGCCTGGGCGCGAGCCTGCCGGTGCGTTTTGCCTGCCTGTGCCACGACCTGGGCAAGGGCACCACACCGGCCGACGTGCTGCCGCGCCACATCGGGCACGAGGTGCGCAGCGCCCGCCTGCTGCAGGCGGTGTGCGAGCGCTGGCGCGTACCGCGCGAGTGCCGCGAGCTGGCCGACGTGGTGGCGCGCGAACACGGCAACATCCACCGCAGCACCGACCTCAACGCGGCGGCCCTGCTGCGATTGCTGGAGCGCTGCGACGCGCTGCGCCGCCCCGAGCGGTTTGCCGACGTGCTGCTGGCCTGCGAATGCGATGCCCGTGGCCGCCTGGGTTTCGACGACAGCGCCTACCCGCAGCGCGACCGCCTGCAGGCGATGCTGGCGGCCGCGCTGTCGGTGGAAACAGCCCCGATCGCACGCGCGGTGCAGCAGCAGTCCCCCGCGCCCCGCAACCCGGGCGAGACCATTGCGGCGGCGATTGCCACCGCGCGTACCCGGGCCATCGACACGATGCGGTCTGCCGCGGCCTAAGCCAGCGCGCGCGCGGCGCCCAGCAGCGCCGGCGACTGCGGTGACGTGATCACCCAGACCGGAATGTCCGCCAGGTAGGCGCGGTAGCGGCCCTTGCGCTCGAAACGCGCGCGGAACGGCGAGCGGTCGAACCAGTCGCCCAGGCGCGGCACGATGCCGCCCCCCACGTACACGCCGCCCCGGGCGCCGAGCGTCAACGCCAGGTTGCCAGCCACCGAGCCCAGCAGCGCGCAGAACAGGGTGAGCGCTTCCTGCGCCTGCGGCAGCCCGCTGGCCAGCGCCGCCGCCGTCACCTCCGCCGACGTGGCCGGGGCGGCGACGCCATCGGCCGCGCACAGGATCTGGCAGGCTTCGAGCAGCCCCGGCCCGCTGAGCAGCCGCTCGGCCGAGGCGCGGCCATGGCGTTGGGCCAGGGCGTCCATGACCAGGCGCTCGCGCGGCGACGCCGCTGGCAGGGTGACGTGCCCGCCTTCGCCCTGGATCGGCACCCAGCCGCCCCGCCCGTCGGGCAGCAGCCCCGACACGCCCAGCCCGGTGCCCGCGCCGAGCAGGGCCACGGCAGCGGCCGGATCGCCCGGGCCACCGCCCACCTGGCGCAGTTCGCCGGCAGGAATTGCCGGCAGCGACAGCGCCAGGGCGGTGAAGTCGTTGAGCAGGCGCAGCACGTCCAGCCCCAGCCCGGCCTTCAGCTCGGCCTGCGAAAAGCCCCAGTGGTGGTTGGTCATGCGCACCTGGTCACCGGTGATCGGGCTGGCAATGGCCAGCGCCGCCGCCCGGGGCGCGGCCAGCCCGGCCTGGGCCAGGTAGGCCCGGATGGCGCCCATCAGCGACGGGTGCTCGGCGCAGGCCAGCACCCGCACCGCAGACACCGGCTCACCCGGCGCGGCCTGCCAGCCGAAACGGGCGTTGGTGCCGCCGATGTCGGCCAGCAGGCGGGGAAAGGGGGCGGAAGGGCTGGCAGCGGGCATGGCGTCCTGGGGGCGGCGCCACCGGTCCCCCCGGTGTCCACGCCGCCGTGAAAACCATTATGCGCAGCGCGGCCGGCCCCTCAGCCAAGATGCTGCCGCACCCAGCGCACGATGTCGGCGCTGCGCAGGGCGCCGGGCTGGCGCGCCACCTCGCGGCCGCCGGCAAACAGCGCCAGCGTGGGAATGCTGCGGATGCCGAAACGCGCGGCCAGTGCCGGCACCGCTTCGGTGTCGACCTTGGCCAGCCGCACCTGCGGTTCCAGTTCGCGCGCGGCGGCCTCGAAATGCGGCGCCATCATGCGGCAGGGCCCGCACCAGGGCGCCCAGAAGTCGACCAGCACCGGCACCTGCGAACGGGCGATGTGGCGGTCGAACGCGGTTTCGTCGAGCGCCACCGGGTGCCCGGTGAACAGGGGCTGGTGGCACTTGCCGCAATCAGGCTGGCCGCCCAGGTCGGCGGCACCGACGCGGTTGGTGGTGTGGCAGTGCGGGCAGACGATGTGCAGCGGCTCGGTGGTGGTGGCGGTCATGGTGGGCTCCGGGTGATGCCGACCAGATGGGGACGACCGCCCCGGCTTCAAGACACTGCCCCGGGTATCAGATCACCCGCCCGATCAGCGAAGCCACAAAACTCAGCAGGATGGTGGTGGTCAGCGGAATGAACCAGTCCCGGCCAAAGGCCCGGAAGCGCAGGTCGCCCGGCAGCTTGCCGAACCCCAGTTTGTGCAGCAGCGGTGTGAACCAGCTGATCAGCAGCAGCGCCAGGAAGATGACGATCATCCAACGGATCATGGTGGGCGCCTACAGCCGGTGCGTGCGGTCGCCCGCGGTGAAGCCCAGGGGCACCCAGCCTTCGCTGCTGGCCACGGGAGCCAATGCCAGCACCTTGAACAACTCGCCCATTTCGTGCTCGTTCACCAGCTTGCCCAGCATCGCCTGGTCGCGCGGACCGGCATCGCGGGCCACGTCCAGCAGCCCGGCGTTGATCAAGAACCGGCCCTGGCTGGTGTAGCCCAGCACGGCCAGCCCGGCGTCCTGCGCGGCCAGCGCAACGCCGGTGAAGTTCACGTGCGCGGTGATGTCCTTGAGCCCCAGGTCCACCAGCGGGTTGTCGTCGCTGCGGTGGGCGCGGTGGCAGATCAGCGTGCCCATGTGGCGCTGAGGGTGGTAGTACTCGGCCTCGGGGAAACCGTAGTCGATGAAGAAGGCGGCGCCACGCGCCCAGCGCTCGGCCAGGGTGCGCACGAAGGCTTCGGCCTGGGGGTGGATTTCGGTCAGGTAGTCGTGCGGACCTTCGATCTCCAGCGGCGGGCGCAGCGGAGAGGGCCGGTCGGCCCAGGCCAGGGCGCCGTCGGCGGTCAGCGCCACGCCGCGTTCGTGCCAGACGCCGTCGGCCTGCCCACCGATCCGCTGCAGCAGTTGCACCGGCATGGCGTCGAGCACCTCGTTGCCCAGGATCACGCCCTCCAAGAGATCGGGCAACTGGTCGACCCACCGCACCCGTTCGGCGTGGCGGGCCAGCGTGCTGCGCTGGCGCTCGCGCAGGCTGCCCGAGAGGTCGACGATGGTGTAGCGGACCGGGGGGCGGCCCGCCGCGGCCAGCGCGTCCAGCACCTGCAGGGCCAGGGCGCCGCTGCCGGCGCCGAATTCCCAGATTTCGTGCGTGCCGGTCGCTTCCAGCGCCTGCGCCACCTGGCGCGCCAGGGTGTGGCCGAACAGCGGCGACAGCTCGGGCGCGGTCACAAAATCGCTGCCCTGGCCGTCCACCCCTTCGGGCAGGTGGCCGAATTTGGGGCTGCCGTGCGCGTAATAGCCCAGGCCGGGCGCGTACAGCACCAGGGCCATGAAACGGTCGAACGGCAGCCAGCCGCCTGCAGCGGCAATGGCCTCATCCACCCGCTGGCGCAGGGCGGTCGGTAAACTGGCGGCCTCACCGGCCGGGGCCGCTGGTGCCCGGCACGCGCCGGCAGCGGCTGCTTCGACGGTCGTTTTTTCCACCCGCCGATTGTCGTCCATGCCCCGTTCCGCCGCCGCTTCTGCCGAAAACCGCACCGTCCTCGTGACCGGGGCCGGCAAGCGCCTGGGCCGCGACATCGCCCTGACGCTGGCGCGCGCCGGCTGGCAGGTGGCCGTGCACTACCGCCTGTCGGGCGGCGAAGCGCGCCAGACCGCCGCCGACTGCGAGGCCCTGACCGGCCGCAGTGCCGCGGTGTTTGCCGCCGACCTGGCCGACGAAGCCCAGGCGCGCGCGCTGCTGCCGGCCGTGGCCGCGCACTTCGGCCGCGTGGACGCGGTGGTCAACAGCGCGTCGCTGTTCGAAAACGACGAAGCCGCCAGCTTCGGCTACGCCGCGATGGAACAGCACCTGCGCAGCAACACCGGCGCCCCCGTGCTGCTGGCACAGGCGCTGGCCGAGCACCTGCGCAGCACCGCCGACGGCCGCGACGGCGCGGTGGTCAACCTGCTGGACCAGAAGCTCTGGAACCTCAACCCCGATTTCTTCAGCTACACGCTGTCCAAGGCGGCGCTGGAGGCCGCCACCACCATGCTCGCCCTGGCCCTGGCGCCGACGGTGCGTGTGGTGGGCGTGGCACCGGGCCTGACGCTGACCAGCCACCTGCTGAGCGACGAGCAGTTCCAGGCGCGGCACCAGCTGTCGCCGCTGGGGCGCTCGTCCTCCCCGGCCGACGTGGCCGCCACGGTGGCGTTCGCCCTGGACAACCGCTCGATCACCGGCACCACGCTGCTGGTTGACGGCGGCCAGCACCTGATGCGCTTTCCGCGCGACTTTTCCCTGATGTGAAGCGGATGCCCATGAACGCCCCGAATTACGCCGGCACCCAGATCCTCACCCTCACCGGGCTGCGCTTCGACGCCAACCTGGGCATCCTCGACCACGAACGGACCGCGCCCCAGCCGATCCAGGTCGACGCCGAACTCAACCAGGGCACCCAGCCGCTGCTGCCGCACGACGACGACATCGGGCACGTGCTCGACTACCGCAAGGTGCGCCAGATCATCATCGACGAGTGCACCGCCGAACACGTGAACCTGCTGGAAAGTCTGATCGGCAAGCTCACGCGCCGCCTGATGCAACTGCCCGGCGTGATCGGCGTGCGCGTGCGCATCGCCAAGCTGGAAATTTTTGCCGACTGCGAAGTGGCCATCCGCATGGAAAGCGGGCAGTGGTGACCCCGCGCCCCATGACCGAACGAGACCCGACATGACCCCCGAAAAACTCGCCTTCGAAAACAAGAAACTCGAAAAGCGCCTGTGCCGCGAGGTCGGCCGCGCCATCGTCGATTACCACATGATTGAGGAAGGCGACCGCGTGATGGTCTGCCTCTCGGGCGGCAAGGACAGCTACGGCCTGCTCGACATCCTGATGAAGCTGCAAAAGCGCGCGCCGGTGAACTTCGAGCTGATCGCGGTCAACCTCGACCAGAAGCAGCCCGGCTTCCCGGATCACGTGCTGCCCGCGTACCTGTCGAAACTCGGCATCCCGTACCACATCGAAACCCAGGACACCTACTCCATCGTCAAGGAGAAGATCGAGCCCGGCAAGACCATGTGCAGCCTGTGCAGCCGGCTGCGCCGCGGCATCCTCTACCGGGTGGCCAAGGAACTGGGGGCGACCAAGATCGCGCTGGGCCACCACCGCGACGACATGCTGCAGACCCTGTTCCTGAACATGTTCTTCGGCGGCAAGCTCAAGGGCATGCCGGCCAAGCTGGTCAGCGACAACGGCGAGTTCATGGTGATCCGCCCGCTGGCCTATGTGCCCGAAAAAGACCTGATCCGCTGGGCCGAATACCGCGAATTCCCCATCATCCCGTGCACGCTCTGCGGCAGCCAGGAGAACCTGCAGCGCAAGCAGGTCGGCAACCTGCTGCGCGACTGGGACAAACAATTCCCCGGCCGGCTGGAAAACATGCTGCACGCGCTGCAGAACGTGGTGCCCAGCCACCTGATGGACCGCTCGCTCTATCCCTTCCAGACCCTGCAGACCACCGGCATGGCCAACGAGGACGGCGACAAGGCCTTCGACGCCGACGACCCGGTGCCGCCACCGGCCCTGGCCGACGACGGGGCGCTGGACGACGAAGCCGCCCCGCGCGCCGGGAACGAAACGCGGGCCCGCGCCGTCATACCCATTGCCGCACACTGACCGGCGCGGGCCGGTTCGGCCCGTTGATGCCCGGAGATGTTCATGATGTCGCCCTCCTATTCTGCTCCCCGTCCCCGGCCACGTGGCTGGACCCGCCTGGCGGCGGTGGCCGGCCTGGTGCTCACCCTGGGACTGGGGGGCTGCGCGTCGGTGTACCTGGTCGACAGCGAGGTCCAGAGCTTCGCCCGCTGGAGCCCGCCTCCGGCCCCCGCCGCGCCGCAGTGGTACCTGTTCGACCGCCTGCCGTCGCAGAACGAAGGGCCGGCAGCCCGGGCCCAGACCGAACTCGAACAGCTGGCGCTGCAGCAACTGGCCCCGCTGGGCTGGCGCGTGGCCGGCACCGACGACCCCGCGCCCACCTGGCGGGTCCAGGTGCAGGCCAGCACCTTGCGCCTGCCGCACGCACCCTGGGAATCGCCCGCCGACGCCTTCGGCCCCGGCTACCGCATGGGCCGGCTGCCCTCCGGCCAGGCTTTCTGGATGCCTGGCGGCATGCGCATCGCCACCCCGTATTACGAACGCAGGCTGTCGCTGCTGGTCCGCGATGCGCGCACCGGGCAGGTGGTGTACGAAACGCAGGCCGCACACGACGGGCGCTGGAACGACAGCCCCGAGATCTGGCGCGCCATGCTCTCGGCCGCGCTGCGCGATTTCCCGCAGCCGCCCGCCGGCCAGCGGCACATCGCGATCGAAGTGCCGCGCTGAACGCGGGCCGGTCTTTTCAGTCGACCCGGGACAGCAGTTCCCGGATCGCTTCGCCCAGCGCGTCCATGCTGTCCTGCTTGCCCAGCACGTCGGCCACGCCGGCCGCGTTCGCGTCCGCCAGCAGCTGTTCGTTCACATGGCCGGAAACGATGGCCACGCGCTGCTGCGGACGCAGTGCCCGGGCCTCGCGCGCCAGCTCCACGCCGCTGATGCCGGGCATGTTCTGGTCGGTCACCAGCAGGTCCACCCTGTCGGGCGTGCCACGCAGCCATTCCAGCGCCTCTTCGCCAGAACCGAAGGTCGTGACGCGGTAGCCGATCTTGCGCAGCATGCGCGCCACCAGAAACACCAGCGCCTCGTAGTCGTCCACATACACCACGTGCCGCCCCTGGGGGGCCGGCGGAGGCGGCGGGCTGGGCACCGCGTCGTCCGCCACCGCAGCGGCTGCGTCGGCAGGCACCAGCGGCAGGTAGATGTCGAACCGCGCGCCGTCGCCGGGTGCGCTGTGCACCGCGATCGCTCCCTGGTGCGCCTTGACGATGCCGTGCACCACCGACAGCCCCAGGCCGGTGCCGGCCCCCGACGCCTTGGTGGTGAAAAACGGCTCGAAGATGCGGCGACGCGTGTCGGCCACCATGCCCGGGCCGTTGTCCGCCACACTCAGGCAGGCGTAGGCGCCGGCCACGATGCCGTCCAGCGCCTGGGCCAGCGCGGTGTCGACCGCCACTTCCTGCAGGCTCACCGTGATGTCCCCGGCGCGGCCCTCCAGGGCCTGCCAGGCGTTGGTGCACAGGTTCATCAGCACCTGCTGCATCTGGGTCGCGTCGGCCATCACCGGCAGCGGCTGGTGCGCCAGCCGGGTGTGCAGGCGCACGCCGGCCGGCAGCAAGGAGCGCATCAGGCGCAAGGCCTCTTCCACCAGCGGCACCAGTGCCTGGCGCTGCAGCTCCTGCGCCTGGCGCCGGCTGAAGGCCAGGATCTGCTGCACCAGTTGCCGTGCCCGGATGGCAGCGCGGTGGATTTCGGCCAGGCTCTCCTGGGCCAGGTGGTCCTGGCCCACGTCTTCGCGCGCCAGCGCCAGGTTGCCCAGGATGGCCGCCAGCAGGTTGTTGAAATCGTGCGCCACACCGCCGGCCAGGGTGCCGATGGCTTCCATCTTCTGCGATTCGCGCAACTGGGCCTCCAGCGCGCGGCGTTCGATTTCGGCCTGCTTGAGGTCGGAAATGTCGGTGTGCGTGCCGACCATGCGCAGCGGGCGCCCGTCTTCGTCGCGGCCGATCACCATGCCGCGGGTGAGCACCCAGCGCCAGCTCCCGTCCTTGCAGCGCACGCGGTGTTCGTTGCGGTAGATCGGGTTGCGGCCTTCGAAGTGGGCCAGCCGGTCGGCCAGCATCTGGGCCACATCGTCGGGGTGGGTGCGGGCGTCGAGCTCGCTGGCCATCGGCTGCAGCTCGTTTTCTTCGTAACCGTACATCGCCAGGATGCGCGGCGACACGTATTCCTCGCCGGTGGCCAGGTTCCAGTCCCAGACGCCGTCACCGGCAATGTCCAGCGCCAGTTTCCACAGGGCTTCGTTCGAGCGCAGGGCCTCTTCGGCCTGGCGGCGCGCCGTGATGTCGATCAGCACGCCCACGCGCAGGCTGCCATGCTGGTCAACGGAGACGGCGCTGGAACGGCGGTAGACCCACTTCACGGTGCCGTCCGGGTGGACGATGCGGAATTCTCCGCCCAGATCCACCGGCCCCTGGCGGATGGCGTCCAGGTCTCGCGCCAGTTGCTGCACGTCTTCGGGGTGGCGGTAGCGCGCCGCGAGCTGCGGGTCGCGCATCAGGGCCTCGGGGCCGAAACCGTAGATGTCGCGCACGCCCTCACTGACGAACCGGTAGCTGCGGTGCCCGTCGACCCCCAGGTGCACCACGAACACCATGCCGGGCACCTGCGCCGTGATCAGTTGCAGCAGTTCCTGGTTGCGGCGCAGCGCGTCCTGCGCGCGCATGCGCTCGCTGACGTCTTCGACCGTGCCTTCGTAGAACAGCAAACGCCCCTCGGCGTCGCGCACGCCGTGGGCGTTTTCGCTGATCCAGATGCGCTCGCCCGTGCCGTGGCGCCAGATTTCGGACACGAAACCGCGCACGAAACCGTCGCGCTCGAGCATCTGCGCAAACACCGCGCGGCGCCCGGGATCGACGTACCACTCGCTGGCAATGTCCTGCACCCCTTCGAGCAGTTGGGCCTCGGTCTGGTAGCCATTGAGCCGCACCAGCACCTGGTTGGCGCGCAGCATCCGCCCTGCCGGCGAGCTGCGGTACGCGCCGATCGGCAGGAAATTGAACAGCGAAGAGAAGTCCCCCAGCTCGGGACGGTCGACGGGCATCAAACCATTGTGCGGCCAATTCCCCCGGGTAAAACACCGAATAGCGGGTAGGCAAGGTGCCAGTCATTGGCTAAAGTGCGCCACTTCAACACCGACCGGACCCCACCCCGTGCAAGTCACCCGCATCCTGGCCGTGCGCCATGGCGAAACCGCCTGGAACCGCGATACCCGCATCCAGGGCCACACCGACATCGCGCTGAGCGACCACGGCCAATGGCAGGCCGAACGCCTGGCCGAGGCCCTGAGCGAAGAGCCGATCGCGGCCGTGTACGCCAGCGACCTGAGCCGCGCCCTGGAAACGGCCAAGGCGGTGGCACGACGGCACGACCGCCCGGTCCACACCCAGCCGGGCCTGCGCGAACGGGGGTTTGGCCGCTTCGAGGGCCACACCTGGGCCGAGCTCGAGGCCCGTTACCCGGAAGAAGCCCTTGCCTGGCGCAAACGGGTGCCCGATTTCGCCCCCCCGGGGGGCGAAACCCTGCTGCAACTGCGCGAGCGGGTGGCCCACACCGTGGCCACGCTGGCCAGCCGCCACCCGGGCGAGCAGATCCTGGTGGTCGCCCATGGCGGCGTGCTCGACGTGCTCTACCGCGCCGCCACACGCCTGGAACTGCAGGCGCCGCGCAGCTGGGAACTGCCGAACACGGCCATCAACCGCCTGCTGTGGAGCCCCGAGGGTCTGAGCCTGGTCGGCTGGGCCGACGTGCGGCACCTGCAGACCGACGGCGGCGAGGACGTGCTGGACGAGCGCAGTGCCTGACGCCGCCTGCCCCGACCGGTGGAGCGGCCTGGTCGGTCAGCCGGTCGCGGCGATCGACACCCCCGCGCTGGTGGTCGACCTGGACGCCATGGAACGCAACCTGCAGCGCATGGCCGCGTTCTGCCAGGCCCGCGGCCTGCGGCTGCGGCCCCACGCCAAGATGCACAAGTGCGCCGAACTGGCCCGGCTGCAGATGGCGCATGGCGCCGTGGGCGTGTGCGTGCAGAAAACCGGCGAAGCCCTGGCGCTGGCGGCGCAGGGCGTGAGCGACATCTACATCAGCAACGAAGTGGTCGACCCGGCGAAGCTGACCCGGCTGGCCATGGCGGTGCGCGCCGGCCGGACCCGCTTTGCCATCGCGGTGGACAGCACGCTGGGCATTCAGCGGCTGGCCGAGGCTTTGGCCCGCGCCGGGGTCGACACGCCCATGGACGTGTTCGTCGAGATCGATGTCGGCCAGGGCCGCTGCGGGGTTCCGCCGGGCCCGGCCGCGGTGGCGCTCGCCCAGGCCATCCAGGCCGAGCCGCTGCTGCGTTTTGCCGGCCTGCAGGCCTACCACGGGCGGGCCCAGCACGAGCGCAGCGCGGCGGCACGGCAGACCCGCATCACCGCCGCCGCGCAAGCGGTCGCGACGACCCGCGACAGCCTGCAGGCGGCGGGCATCACCGTGCCGCTGGTCACCGGCGCCGGCAGCGGCACCTTCGTGCACGAAGCGGCCAGCGGTCTGTGGGGCGAGCTGCAGCCGGGCTCCTACCTGTTCATGGACGCCGACTACGCGGCCAACACGCCCGACACCGATGCCCCGCGTTTCGAACACGCCCTGTTCGTCAAGACCCAGGTGGTGAGCCGGCAGGCCGAGCGCGCGGTGGTCGACGCTGGCCACAAAAGCCACGCCATCGACAGCGGCCTGCCGCAGGTCTGGCACCCGGCCGGGCTGGGCTTCGGCAACGGCGGCGACGAACACGGCGTGCTGCACGGCTCCCCGTTGCCGGCCCTGGGCGAAACCGTCTGGCTGATCCCGGGGCACTGCGACCCCACCGTCAACCTGCACAACGTGCTGGTGGGCGCGCGCGGCGGCCTGCAGACCGGCACGGTCGAGTGCCTGCTGCGCGTGGATGCGCGCGGCGCCACCGGCTGAGCGGCACCGCCCGCCAGCCTCAGCGCGGACCGTAGACGCGCGCGTCCAGCCCCAGCTGGCGGATGCGCTCGGCCGCGGCCTGCGCTTGCGCGGCCGACTCGAACGGCCCGACCCGGACCCGGATCAGTGGCCCTCGCGCCGACTCCAGCGGATCGCTGACCACCGGCAGCCCGGCTTCGCGCAGGCGGCGCTCTGCCCGCTCGGCGTTGGCCGCCACCGAAAAAATGCCCACTGCCACGCCATGCCCGTGCAGGCGCCGGGGCACCGCGGGCCCGCCCGGCGCCGGCGGCGCTGTCGCGGCCGGTGGCGCCACGGGAGCGGGCTCCGACGGCGGCGGCGAGGCCAACGCGGAAACGGCCACCGGACCCGCCACCGGCATGGCCTCCAGCCGGTCGGTCAGCGCAGCCGGGGCCACGGCTTCTTCGGGCACGGTCACGGGTGAAGGCGGCGGCGGTGCCACCCCAGCCACGGGCGGCGCCATCGCCGTCGGCGTGGCAACCCGGGGCGCCCCGGGTGCCGCACCCACCAACACCCCGAAAGCGATGAGCGCCTCGACCAGCGCCACGGGCACCCAGACATGCCGCCACCGGGCGGCCCGGTCCAGCCGAAGGCAGGCCTCCTGCACGGTGCGGGCCTGTTGCACGGCGGCCATCATGCGCCGGCGCACGGCGGCGTGCAGCCAGGCGTCGCCCCACCAGCCGGGCACGGCCACCGCCGCGCCGCCGATCAGGGCCAGCAGCCCCCAGCGCACACCGGGCGCCCACGGGCCGGTCTGGCGCTGCACCAACCACCAGGCCAGCAACGCCAGGCCCAGCAGCAGTGCGTGCCCCAGTGCGGGCCGCCACAAGCGCCGGTACCACAGCCAGAAGGGCCCCAGCCAGCCGGCGGCAGGGTTCCAGTGTGGCCAGGCCGCACCGCGCTCGTCAAAACGCGCGAACACCGCCAGATACCGGGTCACCGCGCCGGGCCCCAGGGCCGCGCGGTACAGCGCCTCGGTGCCACGGCTGCCCTCCGCGCCCGCCGCCGGCGACGACGGCTCGGCCGGCAAGGACGAAAGCGGGGCTGCGCGGTTCATGGCCAGGGATGCCCGGGCCGGCAACGCCATGCCGGGGAAAACCAGGGGCGGCGATCGGGCTGCATGCGGGCTCCGCCTGCGCGTATCTGCCTCAGGCGCCTTCCGGGAACAGCGCGCCACCCTGCGGCGGCGCCACCCCGAGGTGGCGGTAAGCCGCCAGCGTGGCGATGCGCCCGCGCGGCGTGCGCTGCAGGTAGCCCTGCTGAATGAGGTAGGGCTCGATCACGTCCTCGATCGTGTCGCGCTCCTCACCGATGCTGGCGGCGATGTTGTCCAGCCCCACCGGGCCGCCGTCGAAGCGGTGGATCACCGCTTCGAGCAGCTTGCGGTCCATCAGATCAAATCCTTCGGGGTCGACGTCGAGCATCGTCAGGGCCTTGCCGGCGATGGGCGCGGTGATGCGGCCGTCGCCCTTGACGTCGGCGTAGTCGCGCACGCGGCGCAGCAGGCGGTTGGCGATGCGCGGCGTGCCCCGGCTGCGGCGGGCGATCTCGAACGCGCCTTCGGGGTCGATGGGCGCGTTCAGCAGCCCGGCACTGCGCGTGACGATGCGCTGCAGCTCGGCCGGCGTGTAGAACTCCAGCCGCGCCACGATGCCGAAGCGGTCGCGCAGCGGGTTGGTCAGCATGCCGGCGCGCGTGGTCGCGCCCACCAGGGTGAAGGGCTGCAGGTCGAGCTTGATGCTGCGCGCCGCCGGCCCCTCGCCGATCATGATGTCGATCTGGTAGTCCTCCAGCGCGGGGTAGAGGATTTCTTCGACCACCGGCGAGAGCCGATGGATCTCGTCGATGAACAGCACGTCGTTGGGTTCGAGGTTGGTCAGCAGCGCCGCCAGATCCTTGGGCTTTTCCAGCACCGGGCCGCTGGTCTGGCGCAGGTTGACGCCGAGTTCCTGCGCGACGATGTGGCTCAGCGTGGTCTTGCCCAGGCCCGGCGGGCCGAACAGCAGCACATGGTCCAGCGCCTCGGCGCGCTTCTTGGCCGCGCCGATGAAGATTTCGAGCTGCTCGCGCACCTTCTGCTGGCCCACGTATTCGTCCAGCAGTTTGGGCCGCAAGGCGCGCTCGATCGCCTCCTCCTTGGGGGAGACGGCGGCGGCAGACACCACGCGCGGCGTGGGGGCGAAATCGTCGGTCTGGATGGTCACGGCAGCGGGTTCTGTGCGCACGGAGGCAGCACCGGACTATACAGGCGAGGCCCGGCCCCGCCAGCCCCCCGCGGCCCGTCTCACTCGGCCCGGATCCGTGCCGTCCTGGCCAGCTCGATGTAGCGGGCCGAATCCTCCCGGATGAGCTGGGCCAGCGCGGCGGCGTCGCGCACCAGGGGCTCGACCCCGGCATTGGACAGGTTGCTCTTCGCCCCCGGGTCTGCCATCACCTTGCGCACGTCGGCCGCCACTTTGTCCACCACCGCCGGCGGCAGGTTGGCGGGGCCCATCAGGGCGTACCAGATCGAAAAGTCGAACGGCTTGAGCCCCTGCTCCTCGAAAGTGGGCACCTGCGGCATGGCCTCGTAGCGCTGCGCCGACGACACCCCCACCACTTTCAGGCGACCGCTCTGGGCGTGCGGGGTGAGCAGATTGGCGCTGACGATGGCCAGCGGAATCTGGCCCCCCAGCACGTCGGCCACGGCCGGCGCGCAGCCTTTGTAGCCGATGTGCAGCGCCTGGACCCCGGCCTTCAGCTTGAGCAGTTCCATCGCGAAGTGCTGCGGCGTGCCGATGCCGCAGGAGCCGTAGCTCAGGCTGCTGCCCGGCTGTGCCGCAGCAGCCACCAGCGACTTCACGTCGCTGATGTTGAACGACGGGTGGGCGGCCAGCCCGATTGGCGTCACGCCCAGCAGGAGGATGGGCGTCAGGTCCTTCTCCGCGTCGTACGGCAGCTTGCCGTTGACCCCCAGGTTCGTCACCATGGTGCTGTTCTGCAGCAGCAGCGTGTAGCCATCGGCGGGCGAGCGCACCACCTCGCGGCTGCCGATGTTGCCCGCCGCACCGGCCTTGTTCTCGACCACCACCGGCTGCTTCCACATCTGCTGCAGGCTCGCCCCCAGCTGACGCGCCAGGATGTCCGAGCCGCCTCCGGTCGCATAGGGGACGACGATCCGGACGGCCCGGTTCGGGTAGCCGCCGGTCTGGGCCTGTGCGCCGGCACAGGCGGCCACAGTGGCCAGGGTCAAAGCAAATCGCTGGAAGGACATGAGGTCTCCTGTCGTTGGTATGTCGGAAAAAGAAAACTGCCGGGGGGCTCAGGCGTCGACGTCGACCGCGCCCAGGCGCTGCACCCACAGCGCCCAGGACCGGGGGATCTGGCCGTCGTTCATGTCCGAAGACAGCTGCGCCTCCTCCGCGTTCAGAAACATCGGCTCGCCCAGGTTCTGCGCCGCCAGTTGCAGCTTGGCATTGGCCTCGGCATAGATCGCGCGGTAGACCGCCTGCTGCAGCGACGCGCCCACCACGGTGGAGCCGTGGCCCCGCATCAGCACACAGCTGTTGGCCCCCAGCGAGCGGGCCAGGGCCTGGCCCAGGTACGGGCTGCTGATGAGCATATCGGTGTTGCCGCCGGCCTCGCGGATCTCGAACTGCGCCACGCCCGCCCCCAGAAAGCCGGCCATGTGGAAGATCGGGCGCAGCGGGGTGGCGGTGCAGGCGAACGGGATCACGCTCATCGAGTGCGAATGCACCACGGACATCACATCGGGCCGGGCCCGGTACAGCTCGGCATGGATGAAGCGCTCCAGGTACGGGCGCGGGGCGGTCGGGTCCACCGCCGAGCCATCGAGCCGGTAGGTGGTGATGTCCTGGCGCCGGACCAGCCCGGGCGCGCGGTTGACCGACAGCAGGAACAGAGCGGGATCGTCCGGGTGGCGCACGCTGACGTGCCCCAGGCCGTCGACGATCTGCTGGTCATACAGGATCCGGTTGGCCAGCGCGAGGTCGCGGCACAGGTCGTCCAGGGGGGGCGGCATGTCTTGTCTCCTGAGAAAAACTCCGGCGATTGGACCGGGTGCCGCCCGCCCCCGTCCAATACTTTGTTTTGCGCGCAGCCCAAAGAAAAGCTTTGGGCCGCGCGCGCCGCCTCAGTCGCCGGTCTGGCGCCGCAGCGCCTGGCGAATGCGTTCCCGCAGCGCCAGCTCGCTGGGCGACGGATACCGCTTGTGCGGCCAGGCCAGGTACAGCGTCCGGCGCAGCACCGGGTCCACCACGGGCCGCGCATCGAGGCGGCCGGCCAGCACATCGTCGGCCACGGAGGCGCGGGGCAGGATGCTGGCCGCCGCGCCGCGCAGCACCAGCGCGCGGATGGCCGGTATCGACCGGACTTCGTAGGCGATCTGGACCTCGATGCCCAGGTCCTGGGCCGCCCGCATCACCGTTTCGCGGACCACGTCGCGGCGCTCCGGAATGGCCAGGCGGTATTCCAGCGCCTCTGCCAGCGAAACGGGTGCCCCCGCCTGGCCTTCGGGCAAGGTCACCAGCACCAGGTCCTCGTCGCGCAAGGCCTCGCGCCCGATGGCGGCGTGCTCCGGCACGCCATAGGCGAGCACCACGTCCAGTTCTTCGCGCAGCAGGCGCTCGGCCAGCACGTGACTCATTTCTTCGGTCAGGGTCAGCAGCACCCGGGGCAGCGTCTCGCGCACCTCGACCGCCAGTTCCGCGCCCACCGCCAGGATCAGGCTCGGCGACATGCCCAGCCGGATGGGTTCGCCCGCGTCCGGGGCGATGGCTGCGACCTCGCGCCGCGTCGACTCCACCTGGGCCAGGATGTCCTGCGCACGCAGATACAGCACCCGCCCGGCCTCTGTCGGCTCCACGCCGCGCGAATGCCGGTGCAGCAACGCGACCCCCAGGTCCTCCTCCAGCTGGCGCACCTGCATGCCCAGCGCGGGCTGTGCCAGGCACAGTTCGGCCGCGGCGCGGGTCATGTTCCCGGTCTCGACGACCTTGACGAAAGAACGCAGTTGGCGAAAGTTCATGCACAGAGCTTGCCAGAAGCGGGGGCCGGCCGTCCCGCACGGGCGACCGGTTCGCACCGCCGCGGCAGGAACCCGGCCACGGCTCAGTTCGGCCGCAGATTGGCCGCCGCCGCCAGTTCGCGGTAGCGCGTGGCGTCGGCTTCGATGACCCGGGCCAGCGCCGCGGCGTCACCGGTCTGGATGTCCACCCCTGCCTGTTCCAGCGTGGCGATGACGCCGGGGGTCTTCAGCAGATGGCCCACGTCCTGGCCAATCTTCTGCACCACCGCGTCGGGCAGGCGGGCCGGCCCCATCAGGGCCTTCCAGGTCGACAGGTCGAAGGGCTGCAAGCCCTGCTCGGCGAGCGTCGGCACGTCCGGCAAGGCGGCGTAGCGCTGGGCCGACGACACGCCCACGGCCCGCAGGCGCCCGGACTTCACATGGGCCAGCACCAGGTTGGCACTGACCGCCGCCACCGGAATCTGCCCGCTCACCACATCGACCACCGCCGGCGCGCACCCCCGATAGCCGATCTGCTGCAGCTCGATCCGGGTCTTCTGGCGAAACAGCTCCATCACGAAATGGGCCGGCGAGCCGACGCCGCAGGAGCCATAGCTCAGGCCGCCGGCCCGCTGGCGCGAAGCGGCCACCAGCGACGCCACGTCGGTGATGCCGCTGGCCGGATGCGCCACGATCATCAAGGGTGTGACGCCCACCAGCAGGATGGGGGTGAGGTCGCTCTGGTGGTCGTAGGGCAGCTTGCCCTGGAGGGCCAGGTTGGTGAGCATGGTGTCGTTCTGCACCAGCAGGGTGTAGCCGTCGGGCGCAGCCCGCACCACCTCCATCGAGCCGATATTGCCCGAGGCCCCCGCCTTGTTTTCCACCACCACGGGCTTGTTCCAGAGCCGTTGCAGCTCCCCGCCGATCACCCGCGCCACCACATCGGAGCTGCCACCGGCGCTGTAGGGCACCACCAGGCGCACCTCCCGCGTCGGATAGGTCTGCGCCAGGACGAGGCCCGTCCCCAGCCCCAGGGCGATGGTGGCCATGCGCCGCCACCAGGCGCTGCGCAGCGGGCTCATGACAGCGCTCCCTGCAGGCGCGCGTACCAGGGGAAACCGGGCCGCGGATCACCGTGCCCGAAGTCGAGCGGCAACCACTGCATGTAGGCCTTGCGGCCCTGCATGGCGTGCTGGTTGGCGTGGCGGAAGTAGTTCATGGCCACTTCGTCGTACTCGCCGGCCGCGTCCCACGCGTCCACCCGGTCGCCGAACTGTTCGACCAGGTCGCGCTCGAACGGATACAGGCAGCAGGCCAGCACCTGCTCGCGCGTGCGCTGGTAATGCGCCGCGCGGCCGGGAAACGCCGCGTTGATGTACAGCGACGTGGCCCGCTCCAGCAGGTGCGGCAGCGCACCCGCCCGGTGCTCGGAAACGCCCCAGTACGGCGTGGGCTGGTAGAGGAAGTCGTGCAGCTCGCTGCCCAGCTCCTGGCGGGAGAGTCGGGTCACCGGCAGCACGAGCTCGTTCATGAAGCGCTCCCAGAACGTCGGCGTGCCGAACCAGTAGCTGCACATGCCGTAGTTGCCGTGGTGCTGGCGGCCCACGCTCTGCATGTCCAGCGCCACCCCGGCCAGGTCCAGCACCTGCTGGTAGTGCTGCTCCAGGGCGTTGTCTTCGTGCGTGATGCGGCCGCGGTCGAAGTTGTTGAAGCACAGGTACACGTTCTGCGGCCGCGGGTTGGTGACGTACACCTCGTACCCGGGGTTGGCGGTGATCCAGCGGCGCACCTCGTGTCCGTCGATCAGGCCCTTGGCGTAGAAGCGGCTGGACACCGCCCCCACCACGTCCGCCGACCGGTGCAGCCCCTGCGCATAGACCTCGTCGAAGATCTGGAACTCACGCCACTCGGGGCGGGGGTTGTGGCGGAAATCGAGCGCTTCGAAGCCCGGGATCAGGGCGTCGAAGTGGCGGTCTTCGATGCAGTTCTGGAACAGTCGTACGTTCATGTCATGGTTCGGGATGCAGCCTGGCCCCCGCTCATCAGGTTGGCAGGGCCGGCCGCTCGAAGCAGGAACCGGACCACGATCACCGAGCCAGCGCCTTGAGCGCCTGCTTGATGCCCTCGCTCACCCCGACCCCGGCCGGCAAGGCCTTGAGCGCGGCGGCCGCGTCCTTTTCGCTGTAGCCCAGCGCCATCAGCGCCTGCTGGATGTCCCCGGCGGCGTCGCCCACCTGCGCCGCGGCGCCCGGCACGGGCAGATCGGCCCCGAGCTTGCCCTTGAGTTCCAGCAGCAGGCGCTCGGCCGTCTTCTTGCCGATGCCCGGCACCTTGACGATGCGGCCGGCCTCCTGGGCCGTGACCGCCTGCGCCAGCTCGGCCACGCTCAGGCCCGACAGCACCGACAACGCGGTGCGCGGCCCGACACCGCTGATCTTGACCAGTTGCCGGAACGCCTCGCGCTCGCCCGCCGAGCCGAAGCCGTAGAGGATCTGCGCGTCCTCGCGCACCACGAAGTGCGTCAGCAGCGCCACCTGCTCGCCCACGGCCGGCAGGTTGTAGAACGTGCTCATGGGCACGTCGACCTCGTAGCCCACGCCGTGGCAGTCGATCAGGATCTGGGGCGGGTTCTTCTCCAGCAGGGTGCCGGTCAGTTTGCCTATCATTGCAAGCTCTGTTGTTCTGTTCTCCGGATTATCCGTTTTGATCCTCCGCCACACTTTTTCCCCGCCCGACAACGAACGCATGGCCCACCTGTGCGGCCCGATGGACCGCCACATCCGCAGCATCGAAGCGGCGCTGCAGGTCAAGGTGGCGCACCGCTTCGAGCAGTTCCGCGTCGAAGGCCCGAAGGCCAAAGCCCAGCAGGCCATGGAGGTGCTCCAGGCGCTGTACGAAATGGCCAAGCGACCGATTCCCGAGGAACAGGTGCAGCTCATGCTCGCGGGCGACACCGCCCTGCCCGCCAGCAGCAGCGACGACGCGCCCGCCATGCAGACCCGGCGTGGCGAGGTGCGCGGGCGCACGGCCAACCAGGCGCGCTACCTGGAGAACATGGCGGTCCACGACATCACCTTCGGCATCGGCCCGGCCGGCACCGGCAAGACCTACCTCGCCGTGGCCTGCGCGGTGGACGCGCTGGAGCGCAGCGCGGTGCAGAAGATCGTGCTCACGCGCCCGGCCGTCGAAGCGGGTGAAAAGCTCGGCTTCCTGCCCGGCGACCTGGGCCAGAAGGTCGACCCGTACCTGCGCCCGCTGTACGACGCGCTGTACGACCTGATGGGCTTCGACAAGGTGCAGAAGGCCTTCGAGCGCCAGCAGATCGAGATCGCGCCGCTGGCCTTCATGCGCGGTCGCACGCTCAACCACGCCTTCGTGATCCTCGACGAGGCGCAGAACACCACGCCCGAGCAGATGAAGATGTTCCTCACCCGCATCGGCTTCGGCTCCAAGGCCGTGGTCACTGGCGACGTGAGCCAGATCGACCTACCGCGCACCCAGTTGTCCGGACTGGTCGACGCCGAACGCGTGCTCAAGCGCGTGCAGGGTCTGGCCTTCACCCGCCTGACCAGCGCCGACGTGGTCCGCCACCCGCTGGTAGCGCGCATCGTCGACGCCTACGACGCGCGCGGCCAGGGCCCCGAGCCCGGCCCCGCCGCCCCGCGCCGCGCCCGGCGCAGCCACCCCGAGGACGCCGCATGAACACCCCCGACCAGGGCCGCACGCCCCTGCCCGGCCGCCCACACCTCTGGGCCACCACGCTGGCCCTGCTGGCCCTGCTGGCCGGTTGCGGCACCGCCACGCCCCAGCCCGCAGGCACCGCGCAGCAGCAGGACGTGAGCTACCTGTGCGAAGGCGGCGCACGGCTGGACGTGTCCTACCTCAACCCGCCCGCGGGCGAGTCGTTCGCATCGATGCGCTACCAGGGACACATTGCCGTGCTGCAAAGCCGGCCGGCCGCATCGGGCGTGCGGTACATCGACCAGGACGAACAGCAAGGCCTGCGCTGGTACACCCAGGGCGACGAGGGTTTCCTGGCCATCCAGCCGGCCGACCACACCGCCGCCGAAAGAACCCTGCTGAGCGGCTGCCGCGCGCAGCCCCAGCCCTGACCCGCCCCGACGCCCCCACGCCATGCCGCTGCCCGCCCTCAGCCTCTCCCTGCAGTTCAGCCAGCTGGCCGATCCGGCCCCGCACCGCGCCGCGCTGGCCCGCCACAAAGTCGTGCGCTGCATCCGGCACGCGCTGGAAGCCGACGCCGAAATCACGGTGCGCATCGTCGACGCCGAAGAAGGCCAGGCCCTGAACCGCGATTACCGTGGCAAGGACTACGCCACCAACGTGCTGACCTTCGACTACGCCACCGAACCCCTGGTGATGGCCGACCTGGTGCTGTGCGCCCCGGTGGTGGCGCGCGAAGCGAAGGAACAGAAACGCTCCCTGGCCGACCACTACGCGCACCTGCTGGTGCATGGCACGCTGCACGCGCAGGGCTGGGACCACGAAACCGGTGAAGCCGATGCCGAAGCCATGGAAGCGCGCGAAATCCAGATCCTGGCCGGCCTCGGGGTGAAGAACCCCTACCGCTGAAGCACGCGGTCGCCGGCCACCTGCCTCAACCGCGCCAGGTGACCAGCAGTTCGGCCGAGTCCATCACCAGCCCGAGGTGCAGCGACACCATGGACAACGCCGCCGATTCAAGGTGGTCGTCGGTGCCGCGCACCAGATCGCGCAGCACGATCACGCGGTAGTTGTGGTTGTTGGCGTCGAAGGCCGAGTTGAGCACGCAGCAGTCGGTGAAGCCGCCATCGAACACCACGGTGCGGATGCCCTGGTTGCGCAGCAGGAAGTCCAGGTCGGTCGGGTAGAAGGCCGAGAGCCGGCGCTTGTTCTCCACCCGCCAGTCCTGCGGCAACACCTCGGTCACCCACTCGGTCCAGCGGCTGCCTTCGAGCGCGTGGGCGTCGGCGTTGGGGATCGGCCCCACGTGTTGCGCAAAGGTGCGGCGCCAGGCGGCCGGAATGCCCCTGAGATCGTCTTCGCCCCCCGGGCGCAGCACCGACTTCACGTGCACCACCGGCATGCCCCGCGCCCGCACCTGGCGGTGAAAGGCGTCGATGGGAGCGACCACGTCGCGCGCGCGCGGCGCCGGGCAGGGACAGTCGGGGCTGTCCTCCAGGTGGCCGCGGTGCATGTCGATCGAGATCACGGCCGTGGTGGCCGGATCGAGGTAGTCGGCAAACGTTTCGCGCGCCACCTCGCGGGGCTGGTCGTAGACCCAGATCTTCATCGTCTTTCCTCACGGACATAGGGTTCACCCAGCGCGCCGGGTTGCGCGTCGGCGCCACGCTGGCGGCCCATGGCCACCCACACCATGACGCCCAGCGTCACCACATAGGGCGTCATCAGCACGAAGTACTGCGGCAGCTTCACGCCGGCCGCCGCCAGTTGCGGGATCAGCGCCTCGATGCAGCCGAACAGCAGCGCGCCGGCCAGCGCCTTCCAGGGCGACCAGCGCGCGAAGATCACCAGCGCCACCGCGATCCAGCCGCGCCCGCCCGTCATGCCGGCGATCCACAGCTTGGTGGACAGCAGCGAGATGTAGGCCCCCGCCAGCCCCACCAGCGCGGCACCCGCCACCACGGCCAGAAAGCGGTAGGTCTCGACCGGGATGCCGGCCGCATCGGCCGCCTGCGGGTTTTCGCCCACGGCGCGCAGCTTGAGCCCGGCCCCGCTGCGCTGCAGAAACACCACCACCGCGAGAAAGATGAACGGCGTGAGGAACACCACCGGGTTCTGCACGAACAATCTGCCTACCACCGGCAGCTCGGACAGCGGCCACAGGGCGACCGCGCCCTGCGAGGTGACGGGCATGTTGGTCCACCCCAGCACCGAGCCCAGCAGGCTCGACAGCCCCTGGCAGAAAAACACCATCACCAGCCCGGCGATCACCTGGTGCATGCGCAGCCACACCACCATGATGGCGAACAGCACCGACGCGGCACTGGCCGCCAGCATGGCCAGCACCAGCGACACCGCCGTGGCCCCGAAGGCCAGCTGCGCGCCGATGGCAGCGAGCGCACCGATCAGCATGAAGCCTTCGGCCCCGAGCGAGAGCACGCCTGCGCGCTCGGTGAGGATCAGGCCCAGCGCAGCCAGAGCGTAGGGGACGGCGAAATCGGGGATGCTGCCGATCCAGTGACCGATCAATTCCATGCGGACCTCACGAAGGCAAGACGCGGCGCAGCCGGTGGCGGATGAAGAAGTCCGACGACGCGACGCAGATGACAACGATGGCCTGGATCAGCTGCACCATCGAAAAGGGGATCTGGTAGAACACCTGCAGGCTGCGACCGGCCACGAACAGCGTGGCGATCAGCAGCGCCACCACGGTGGCGGCAATGGGGTGGTTGCGCGCCAGGAAGGCGATCAGGATGCCCGAGAAGCCGTAGCCGTGATAGAAGGCCTGGGTCAGCCGCCCCTCCTGCCCGGAGGTGACAAGAAAGCCGGCCACCCCCGCCAGCGCGCCCGACAGCAGCACGGCCACCAGCACCATGCGGGTCACCGGCACACCGACCGCGTGCGCCACCGGCGGGCTGGCCTGGACGAAGCGCAGGTACAGCCCCGCCCGGCTCAGGTTCACCAGCCACCACACGCCCAGCATGGCGACCAGCGCGATCCCGAGCGCCGCGCCCGACGGACCGAGCAGTTCCGGCAGGCGCTCGAACGGCTGGAAAGCCGGCGAGTGCGGGAAGGCGCTGGCCGGATCTTTCCAGGCCCCGTACAGCAGATGCAGCAGGAAGTTGCCGGCCACGTAGTTGAGCATCAGGGTGGCGATGATTTCGTTCACGCCCCAGCGCAGGCGCAAGAGCGCCGGCAGCAGCGACCAGAGCAGGCCACACACCAGCGCCACGCCAAACATCAGCAGCAGGCGCAGGCCGGGCGGCCCGACGTCGTAGACCGAGAGCGCGGTGGCGCCGATCGCGCCCCAGATCATCTGCCCCTCCAGCCCCAGGTTCCAGTAGCGCGCACGGAACGCGATGGCCGCCGCCAGGCCGACCATGATCATCGGTGCGCCCTGGAACAGCACGGCCTGCAGGCTCTGGGCATCGAAGACGGTGGCGACCACGAATTCCTGGAAGAGTTCGCCCGCCGGCACGCCTGCGGCCACCAGGATGGCCCCCGAGATCAGCAGGCCCGCGACCACGGCCAGCGCCAGCACCGCAGCCTGCTGCGGCCAGGCCATCTGCTGGCGGATTTCCAGTGTGTAGCGGCGGCTGAACAAGGGTTCGAAACGGCGGGGTGCGGGCACCCCGGAAACGGCGTCAGTCATGGTGCGTCATGGCTTGGCCGATGGCTTGGCGATCGGCCGGTTGTTCGAACTCGGCGACGATGCGCCCCCGGGCCATCACGCCCACGCGGTCGGCCAGCCGGAGCACCTCGTCGAGGTCTTCGCTGATGAGCAGCACCGCAGCACCGGCGTCGCGCGCCGCGCGCAGGCGCGCGTGCACCTCGGCACCGGCCCGCACGTCCAGGCCCCGGCTCGGGCTGTGGGCGAGCACCAGCCGCGGCTGCTTGCTGAATTCGCGCGCCAGCACCAGCTTCTGCGCATTGCCGCCCGACAGCAGCGCCGCCTTCTGCGCCACCGAGCGCACGCCCTGCACGTCGAAGGCGGCCACGGCGTCGCGGGTCTCGGCGTCCATGCGGCGTTTGCGCAGCCAGAGGCTGAAGCCGTAACGGCCCGCGTGCACCAGACCGATGCCAAAGTTCTCGGCGATCGACAGCGCCCCGGCCAGCGCGTGGCTGTAGCGGTCGGCCGGAATGGCCGCCATGCCCAGGTGGCGCCGCCGCGCGGGCGACACCGAAAGCAGGTTCACCGCCTGCAGCCGCAGTTCCCCCTCAAAACCGCGCGACAGGCCCATGATCGCGGCGGCCAGTTCGCCCTGGCCGTTGCCCCCCACGCCGGCAATGCCGTAGATCTCGCCAGCGTGCACGGTCAGGTTCACGCCGTCCAGCGGCCGGTGGCCGCCGCGCGCACCCAGCGCGAGTTCGCGCACCGTCAGCATCGGCGCGCCGCGATCACCGGCACGCCGGGGTGCGGCCACCGCGCCGTCGTCCACGCCCTCGCCCACCGTCAGGCGCACCAGTTCGGCCACCGGCGTCTCGGCCGGATCGACCGAGGCCACCGTGCGCCCGCCGCGCATCACGGTCACGCGGTCGGCATAGGCCTTGACGTCGGCCATCTTGTGGGTGACCAGCACCACGGCGGCGCCTTCACGCGCCAGCGCACGCACGGTGGTCAGCAGGCTGGCCGCCTCCTGGTCGGTGAGCACAGCGGTCGGCTCGTCCAGGATGAGGATGCGGGCACCCGCCAGCAACACCTTGAGGATCTCCACCCGCTGCTGTTCGGCGATGGACAGCTGGTCGATGCGCGCCTGCGGGTCGATGGCAAAGCCCAGCGCCGCGGCCTGGGCCTGCACGCGACGGGCCACTTCGGCCAGCCGCTGCCGGTACGACAGCGGCTCGGCCGGCTCGGGCAGGCTCAGCAGGATGTTCTGCGCCACCGTGAAGGGCCGCACCAGCTTGAAGTGCTGGTGCACCATGCCGATGTGCTCGCGGGCCGCGTCGCGCGGGCCGTTGAAGCGCACCGGGTTGTGATTGACCAGCAGTTCGCCAGCCTCGGGCTTGTAGAGCCCGGCGGCGATGTTCATGAGCGAGGACTTGCCGGCACCGTTCTCCCCCAACAGCGCATGGACTTCGCCCCAGCGCACCGCGATGTGGGCGTTGTCCAGCGCAAGAAAACCGTCGAAGCTCTTGCGGATGTCCCGCAGGGTGAGGGCCGGGGTCATGGGGCCTCCGCGCTCCACCCGGTGTCTGGCCGCCGCGCCCCGGAAGGGGCGCTGGCGGGCCGGGCCTGCGCCGGCAAGGCGCTCATCCAGGTCGTCATTTCTGCGTCACCACACCCTTGACGAACCAGTCCATCTTCCAGAGGTCGGCATCGGACAGCACCTGGCCAGCGGCCACACGCTCCTTGCCGTCGCGGTCGGCCAGCGGGCCGGCGTAGATCTGCTTGCCCTTGAGCAGCGCCTCGCGCTCGGCCTGGATCAGCTTGACCTTGTCGGCCGGCACGGCAGCGCCGAAGCCGGCGATGTCGGTGCCGCCTTCGCTCATCGGAATGAAGGCGCCATAGGGAGCCGGCTTCCAGCCGCCGGCGATGATCTTCTTGAGTTCGGTCACGAGGAACTTGTCCCAGACCCAGACCGACGAGCACAGCGTGGCCTTGGGCGCGAACTGGCGCAGATCGCGGTGGTGGCCGGTGCCATAGACACCGCGTTCCTGCGCCACGATCTGCGGCGTGGGCGAATCCACGTGCTGGCCGATCACGTCGGCGCCCTGGTCGATCAGGGCCGAGGCAGCCGCGCGCTCCTTGACCGGGTCGTTCCAGGTGCCGGTGTAGATCACGTTGACCGTGGCGTTGGGGTTGATCTTCTGCGCGCCCAGCGCAAAGGCGTTGACGGTCCAGTTCACCACGCCGAAGGGGTTGGCGGCCACGAAGCCGAGCTTGCCGTTCTTGCTGGCCGCGCCGGCGGCCATGCCGCACAGGTACTGGCTTTCGTAGGTGCGGCCGTAGAAGGACTCGAGGTTCGGGCCGTTGGTGGTGCCCGAAGCGTTCAGGAAGGCCACCTTGGGATGCTTGGCGGCCAAATCCTTGAAGGCGTCGGAATGGCCGAAGGCGGTGCCGATGACGATGTTGGCACCGCGCGAGATGAAGCGCTCGGCCGCCGGCTTGATCACCGAGGCGTCTTCCGTGATGTTCTCGACGAAGTTGATCTTCACCCCGAGTGCCTTCTCGATCTTGACGCGGGCTTCGTCAAAAGCCTGGGTCCAGCCACCGTCGTTCTTGGGGCCGTAATAGAGCATCGCGATGGATGGCTTGCCCGGCAGGGTGAAGCCATCGGCCAGGGCTGGCGTGGCGGTGGATGGCTTGCCCGGCAGGGTGAAGCCATCGGCCAGGGCTGGCGTGGCGGTGGCCGCCATGCCGGCGGCGGCCGTGGCGGCAGAAATCGAAAGCAGTTTGCGCAGCATGGTCAAGACCTTTCAAACACGAACAGAAGAAAAGAAGACAGCGGAAAGAGAAACCCACCGGGGAAGAAGGCATCGGGGAACCTCCGATGCCAGGGGCACACGTTCAGTCCATCATGAAATTGATGCGGAAGACGTTGCCCTCGGGGTCCAGCAAGACGGACTGGTACCAGTTGTAGTAGGTGACATAGGGCGGCTTGATCAGCGTCGCGCCCGCCTCGACGGCCACCGGCACCATGCGGTCGACGTCGGCCTGGCTGTCGACATCGATGTTCAGCAGGAATTTCACGCCGCGCGTGTCGGAGAACTCGGCCAAGTGCAGCAGTTCGTAGGCGTCGAGCGCGTTGAAGCCCAGGCTGGACTTGCCGGTATCGAGCCCGCGAAAGATGGGCGAGCGGATCGCCTCGATTTCGGGAAAGCCGAACACGCGCTGGTAGAAGCCGGACAGCGCCACGACGTCCTTGGCGAAGACGTTGACATAGGAAAGGTGGGCCACGCGCACGTCTCCTTCAGACCGCGGCCTTGGTCCCGCCGAAGGTCGTCTGCTTGACGAACTTGGCGGTGAGGTGATCGCCCGAGCTGATGGGCGCGTACTGGGGCTGCTCGCCTTCGGCCAGGCAGACCGGCAGGCATTCGATCATCGCGTCGTAGTTGGGCTGGTGGAAGAACACCAGCGACTGGCGGCGCTTGTTCAGCACGGCGCTTTCGAGCGGCGGGTTGACCACGCGGTGCAGGGTCGAGACCCACTGGTCGTTGGTCCACTGCATCATCAGGTCGCCGATGTTCACCGCGTAGGTGCCGGGCATGTAGGGCACGTCCACCCACTGACCGGCCTTGTTGAAGACCTGCAGGCCCGGGCCATCGGGCATGACGATGGTGAGGCTGCCGTAGTCGCTGTGGGCGCCGGCGCGCATCTGGCCGGGCTGCGGCGCTTCCGTCTGCGCCGGATAGCTCAGCACGCGGAACATGCTGATGTGTTCGTCAAGCTTGTCGTCGAAGAACCGCTCGGGCAAACCCAACCCCACGGCGAACATGCGCATGAGCTCGCGCGCCAGGTCGCTCATGGCGGCAAAGTAGCTTTCGTAAGCGGCCTTGAAGTCCGGAATCTCTTCAGGCCACAGGTTGGGCTCGAAATGCGCGCCCGCCGCCGGCCCCCGGTGGTAGTCGTCGTCGGGCACGTTGCTCGGACCGATGGAGTAGGACTCTTTCAGATCGCCTGGCGCCGCTTCTTCGAGGCTGTAGGAAAGCCCCTCTTCCCCCACCGCGCTGTAGCCGCGCACGGCATCGTCACGCGGGCGGTCGACCTTGCGCTTGGCCGCCAGCGGCAGCGAGAAGAAGGCGTTCGAAGCCTCGGTCACGCGCTGGATCAGCACCGGGTCGATCTGGTGGTTCTTGATGACCAGGAAACCGATGCCGCGGCAGGCATCGTCCACGGCGCGGGCAACCTCTGCCTTGCCTTCCGGCGTGCCGGAAAACCAGGGCTGCAGGTCGATGACGGGAACATTGAGGGCGGGCATGGCAAGCGACTCCAGAATGGGGCAACAGGTCGAAGATGACCGGTACGTTGCAACGTCCATGCCAACTGGACCAGTTGGACAAATTTCTGATTTCGATGATTTCGACCTGCCTGCGCGCAGCGCTGGTGCAAGCGTGCGCAGCCATGGTGCGACGGCCGTGCACACTTCCTGCATCATGTCGGTTCAACATGCCACGGCACGCACCGACAGCACCACACCCGGGAGGAATTTTTGCCATGCCTGCACCGTCGTCGCCCACCCGCACCGCGCCCACCGCACCCCGCGGCAGCGCCCGCGCCCCGCTGCCCGCCAGTGGCCAGAAAGCGGCGGGCGGCCGGACCGAACGCACGCGCAGCCCGCGCCCCGCCACGGCCAACCCGACAGGCAGGCGCCAGCGCCAGCTCGAAGACAAGCGCAGCACGATCCTGGGGGCGGCGCTCGGTCTGTTCTCGCGCTACGGGCTGCACGGCACGACGGTCGATCAGGTCGCGGCGCGCGCCAAGGTGTCCAAAAGCAACCTGCTCTATTACTACGCCAGCAAGGAAGAGCTGTACGTGTCGGTGCTGCGCGATCTGCTGGACCTGTGGCTGACCCCGCTGCGCGGGTTCAGCGCCGAGCAGGATCCGCGCGAAGCCATTGCCGGCTACATCCGCAACAAGCTGATGCTCTCGCGCGACCGGCCCGATGCCTCGCGGCTGTTCTGTCTGGAAATGGTGCAGGGGGCGCCGCTGCTGCAGGACGAGCTGGCGCACGAACTGCGCGAACTGGTGGAGCGCAAGTCGGGCGTGATCCGGGCGTGGATCGAGGCCGGCGCGCTGTCACCTGTCGAGCCCCACCATCTGGTGTTCGCGCTGTGGGCCATCACGCAGCACTACGCGGATTTTGCGGTCCAGGTGCAGGCCGTTTCCGGCCGCACGCTGGACGACCCCGAGTTCTTCGAAGAAACGGTGCGCAACGTGCAGGCCATCGTGCTCGATGGCATCGCCCGCGCACCGGGGCAGGATCAGGCCGCCAGCAGGTCGTGATAGCGGCGGTCGAAGTAGACCAGGCCCTGCGCCTTGTCGCTGCCACGGATGGCGACGGCCTCGCAGAACAGCACGTCGTGCGAACCCACCTCGGTGCGCCGGCTCACGCGGCAGTCGAACGACACCGTGGCACCTTCGAGCACCGGCGCGCCCGTGACGAGCAGGCTCCAGCGGGCCCCCGCGAACCGCTCGGGCATCGGGGTCTTGCCCCCGAACAGGTTCGACAGGGCCTGCTGCCCGGCGGCGAGCACGTTGACGCAGAGCACACCGTTGGCCTCGAACACCGGGTACACCGAGGCCGAGCGGTTCAGGCAGACCAGCAGTGTGGGCGGGTCGTCGGTCACGCTGCACACGGCCGACGCGGTGAAGCCGGCCTGCCCGCCCGGGCCGTCGGTGGTGACGACGCTCACAGCCGCCCCTAGGCGTGCCATCGCGTCGCGGTAGTCGCTGCGCTGTACGTTCATGATCGGTGCCATACGAATCTCTGTGTCCTGGAGGGAAATGCGCGCCTTCAGTCGAAGCGGCAGGCTTCGTCGACCGAGAGCCGCGGCAGGCGCCCGAACAGCTTGCTCGCGTCGCCATGCCCGAGGTTGATGAGGAAGTTGCTGGTCCACGAGGTGCCCGCGAAAAACGCCTCGTCCACCAGCGCCTTGTCGAAGCCCGACAGGGGCCCGGCGTCGAGCCCGAGCGCGCGCGCCGCCAGGATCAGGTAGCCCGCCTGCAGCGTGGCGTTGCGAAACGCGGTTTCGTGCGCCACGGCCGGGCTGCCGGTGAACCAGCCGCGCGCATCCACGTGCGGAAAGAGCTGGGGCAGCTTGTCGTGGAACTGCGTGTCCCAGGCCGCGATCACCGTCACCGGGGCAGCCAGGGTCTTGTCGAGATTGCCTTTGGACAGGGCCGGCGCCAGCTTGCGTTTGCCCTCGGCACTGCGCACGAACACGAAGCGGCCGGGCGAGCAGTTGGCCGAGGTCGGCCCCATGCGCGTCAGTTCGTAGACCTGCCGCAGCAGATCGTCGGACACGGGCTCGTCGGTCCATCCATTGTGGGAACGGGCTTCGGTGAACAGGGCCGCCAGCGCGGCCGGATCGAGCGGATGGCTCATTGAAAAATCTCCGTGTTTCTCACTGCGGTGCGAGCCCCCTTCGGAGCGGCCGGGCGGGGGCTCATGCGGAAACGCCTGGCGCCTGCTGCGCCAGAAAGGCGAGCAGGGCGGTGTTGAAAGCATCGGACTGCGTCGCGCTGTGCGCATGCCCCCCATGCGCAAGGGTGTGCAGCGTGCCCCGGGGCAGGCGCGCGGCCAGGTGCTGCGAGCAGGTCCAGGGCACGAGCGCATCGTCCTGCGCCGCACTGACCCAGACCGGCACGCCGATCTCGCCCAGGCGGGCATCGACGTCGAAGGCGCGCAACGCAGCGATGCGCTGGCGCATGATCGCCTCGCCCGGAAAATGCGCGACCGCGTGATCGACCTCGTCCTGCACACGCTGCGGATTCGCCGCGCACCAGGTGGCAGGGTAGAGAAAGATCGGCTGGGCCTCGCAGTAGGCGCGCGCGCCGCCCGCCGCCAGCAGGGCCAGCCGGGCATCGAAGCAGCGCGCCGAATGCGGGTTGGGCTGCGACCAGGCGTTGACCAGCCCCAGGCTGGCCACGCGCCCGGGGGCATCCAGCGCGAGCTGCAGCCCCACCAGCCCCCCGAGGGCGTGGCCAATGAGATGGCAGGCGGCGGTGCCGGTGGCGTCCAGCAGTTCCCGCACGTCGTTCGCCATGTCGGCGATGCGGTAGGGCGTGGGCAGCACGCCCCCGCTGCGCCCGGTGCCGCGCTGGTCGTAGGTGATCACGCGCCAGCCCGCTGCGAGCAGCGCGTCGAGCTGGGGGCGCCAGAACGCGGCCGCCCCGCCCAACCCCGAAGACAGCAGCACGGTCGGCCCGTCGGCCGGGCCGGCCACGTCGTGGACGAGCAGCGCCATCGCCCTCAGCCCTTGGCGCCGACGTGCGCGATGGTCGCGATCTCGACCAGCGCGTCGGGCTTGACCAGGCCGCACTGGATGCAGAAACGCGCCGGTTTGCTGCCGGGGAAAAATTCGGCATACACGGCGTTGATGGCCGCGTAGTTCGCCCAGTCGGTGATGAAGATGTGGTTCATCGTCACGTCGGCCATGGTGCCGCCCGCGGCGGCGATCACGCCCTGGATCGTGGTCAACACGTGGCGCGTCTGCGCCGCCGCGTCACCGACGTGGACGACGTTGTTGTCCTTGTCGAAGGGCAGCGTGCCCGACACATAGACCACACCGTCGGCCAGGGTGCCCGGCACGAAGGGAGCGATGGGCACACCGGTGCCCGGCGGAATGATGGCGGTCTGAGGCATGAAAAACTCCTGAAGGCAGAAAAGGGAAACGGGTTGGTGGCGCGCCTCAGCCGGCGGCCAGCGTGGTGCAGAACGCGTCGATGCTGGAGACCCAGCCGAAGAAGGTTTCGACGTTGTAGACCGTGCTGGCCTGGATCTCGGCCGATCCCAGCTGGTGCGTGGCGTCGGCCAGCATCACGGCGAAATACTCCAGGTGGAAAGCGTCGCGCAGGGTCGATTCGACGCACACATTGGTGGCGATGCCGGTGAACACCAGGTTGCGGATGGCGCGCGCGCGCAGCGTGCTGTCCAGCGCGCTGTTGAAGAAGCCGCTGTAGCGCGGCTTGGGCACCACGATGTCCTGCGGGCCGGGCTGCAGCGCATCGACCAGTTCGTAGTCCCAGCCGCCCTTGGCCAGAAAGCGGCCGGCCAGTTCGGGCTGGGCGCGCATGGTCTTGAGCGCGTTGGACTTGTACCAGTTGGGCGAGCCGGGGCCGCCGGCTTCGACGTACCGCGCATCCCAGCCGTTCTGCAGGAACACCACCAGCACCCCGGCATGGCGCGCCGCCTCGACGCAGCGCGCGATGCCGGCGATGGTGCCCTGGGCACCCGAGATGTCGAAGCCGGCCGTGTCCACATAGCCGCCCAGCGTGGCGTAGGCGTTCTGCATGTCGACCACGACCAGCGCGGTGTTGGTGGGTTGCAGCAGCAGCGGCTCCGGCCGTGAAGGCAGCACCCAGGCGGGCGCACCCGGCGCCGGTGCGATGCCCACCGGCGTGCTGGAAGTCAGGGTCTGGTTGGTCTTGGCGGTGCTCATCGGGGCACTCCTCAGGCGGCCACGGCCTCGGCCGCCACGCGCGATGGCACCGGGCTGTCGACATGCGCGCGGCTCTTCATCAGCGGCTGGATCTGTTCGCCGAAGGCGCGCACACCGGCCACGAAGTCGTCGAACGTGAGCAGCACACCCTCGGTGCCCGGCACGTCGGCCATTTCGTCGAGCATGCGCGCCACGCTGGCGTAGGAGCCCACCAGCGTGCCCATGTTGATGTTGACCGCCGACGGCGAGGTCGGGTCGGTCATCTGGCGCACGTTGGTGTCGCCGCCCGACTTGGTGTCGGCCGCGCCCTGCTGCGCCATCCAGGCGATGGCCTCGGTATCGGCACCGGCCTTGTAGTGTTCCCACTTGGCGAAGGCGGCTTCGTCCGTCTCGTCGGCGATCACCATCATCAGCACGTAGGACGTGACCTCGCGGCCGGTCTTGGCCACCGCCTCGATCAGCTTGTCGGCCGCAGGCTTGAAGGCGGTGGGCGTGTTCACGCCCTTGCCGAAGCAGAAGTTGTAGTCGGCGTACCGGGCCGAGAACGCCATGCCGGCGTCGCTCTGGCCGGCGCAGATCACCTTCATCGGTGCCTGCGGCTGCGGCGCCAGACGGCAGTCGTCCATCTGGAAGTGATCGCCCTTGAAGTCGGAGTGGCCCGTCTCCCAGAGGTCGCGCAGCACCTGGATGTATTCGGACAGGTAGGCGTAGCGGGTGGAGAAGAATTCGTCGCCGGGCCACATGCCCATCTGCGAATACTCCGGGCGCTGCCAGCCCGTCACCAGGTTGACGCCGAAGCGCCCCCCCGAAATGGAGTCGATGGTGGCAGCCATGCGCGCCACCATGGCCGGCGGCAACAGCAGCGAGGGGGCTGTGGCGAACAGCTTGATCTTCGACGTCGCGGCGGCCAGGCCGGCCATCAGCGTGAAAGATTCCAGGTTGTAGTCCCAGAACTCGGTTTTGCCGCCGAACCCGCGCAGCTTGATCATGGACAGCGCGAAGTCCATGCCATAGCGCTCGGCCTCCAGCGTGATCTGCTTGTTCAGCTCGAACGAGGGCTTGTACTGCGGGGCGTTTTCCGAGATCAGCCAGCCGTTGTTGCCAATGGGAATGAAGACGCCGACGTTCATAAGGACCTTTCGGGGATGAAACACAAGAACCCGGCTGGTGCCCATGACAAAACACAAGAACGGCCGGCCTGCGCTTCTTTAGCAGGCACCGTGCCAATCCAATAAATCTTTTTAAATCAACAAGCTAAAAACCATATTCAGAAGTTTTTTGACCAAATGGTCCAAAATGATGCAGAAAACGGCCGACCGAACCCAACATGGGTGCGCGACCGTTCGCACACGGTGCAGACCGGCGTGCGCCGGTTGCACGAGGCTCATGAAGGGGGTTGAAGCCAGATGTTCCGTCCCCCCATGCCCCCCCGATCACGGCAACGTCAAGGGTCCACCCAGTCTGCACCGGGCTCCTCCAAAGCGGTGACGGCGGCGTTCAGGCCCGCGCCATTGCGCCGAGGGCCGGGGCTTGGTGGCTGGGTGCGGTATCCAGCTGCTGCTCGGGCGACTGGGCCAGGCGCTGCAGGGATTGCGCCACCGGCGTGTTCGCGGCCACACGCGCGTCGGCCTGCGTTTCTTTGAGGGTCAGGCCGTCGTATTCGGCCATGCGGATATGGCCATCGCCGGCATGCAGATGGGTTACCCGGGAGAGCCCCGCGTCCTGCGCCCGGCTGGCCAGCGCGAACACGGTGTTCTCCAGCCCCTGGTCCCAGGGCAGACCATGCTGTTGCGCCAGGCGCTGCACCTGCATCCGGGTGTCGCCCACCAGGCGTTGGGTCGGCTCGGGCAAGGGCGCGGGTATGTGCGCGGGCGTGGAGGTCGCCGGCTCCAGCGCCGCCTGCGGGCGCTCCTGCTGCGCGGGGGCACCGGGCGGCAGCGGGCCACGGATGGTGTCGATCGCATCGCGGACGTTGCCGTCCAGCCCGCGCGAGACGGCGGTCAGCACGCCGCGCATGCGCCGCACGTCCTGGCGGTATTCGCCGATCTGCACCGCTTGCTGCTGCGCCAGCGTCTGGGCTTGCGCATCGCCCAGCACCGAGCGGTCGGGCCGTCCCTGGGCGTCCAGGTCGGTGAAGTGGTGCATGCTGTGGCTGCCGCCCAGGGCGATGGCTGCGCCGATCGTGCGGGGCGGCGTGGTGCCGGTGACGATGTTGAGCGGGGTGTAGCCCCGCAGCGGATCGCTCCAGTGTGTGCGGTTGTCGTAGCCGTTGCGGCCCAGGGTTTCGACCTCCTGGGGCCGCGCATGGACGCGCACCTGGCCGAAGTGGGGGCTGGCGGCGCTGACGACATCACCGGCCATGACGTGGTTGACCACCGAGTCACCGCCTTCGGGAATGCGGCGGTTGAGGCTGGCCGCGCCGTAGGCGTTGAAGGTTTCGCCGTGGAGGCCGAAGTGGTGCGCACTGACCTGGGCCAGTGTGCCCCCGAGGG
>Ga0067045_1028142_pt1 | contig 41616 bp, 22 predicted proteins | sample TerdegcTABiofilm_FD_59184 | JGI IMG/M metagenome (GOLD analysis project Ga0067045, IMG submission 59184) | Combined Assembly of (Gp0054472, Gp0054536) Wastewater bioreactor microbial communities from Singapore -Terephthalate degrading... | reverse complement strand
TGAAGCCAGGGAACATACCGCCCAGGTTCCCAATGAATTGAGAATTCAGCGAGAAGATAGTTTCAGAGAGGGGGAACTTCCGATTCTTTATTGTTCTCCCACCATGGAACTGGGAGTTGATATATCGGAATTAAATGCCGTCAATATGAGGAATATTCCTCCGACTCCAGCCAACTATGCCCAGAGAAGCGGAAGGGCGGGAAGAAGCGGTCAACCGGCGCTGGTATTCACTTACTGTTCCACCGGAAGCCCACATGATCGGTTTTTCTATAAGAGACCTGAACTTATGGTGTCGGGATCAGTTACTCCTCCCCGGTTGGATCTGTCCAATGAAGATCTTATACGATCCCATGTAAACGCTATATGGTTAACGGAGGCGGATCTTTCTCTTGGCAGTTCATTAAAAGATATTCTTGATCTCTCTCTTGAAAATGAGAGATTCCCGCTTGATATATCTGTTAAGGATAAGTTAAACAACTTTGAAATAAGGGAGAGGGCATTAAGAAGAGCAAGGAAAGTTGTTGATACTATAAAAACTTTTTTATCTGGATCCCGATGGTATAGCGATACCTGGATTGAGGATGAACTGAAATCTATTCCGAGAAAATTGGATGAAGCCTGCAATCGTTGGAGAGGTCTTTATACTTCCGCCATGGCACAGAGAGAAAAACAGCATAATATAATAGGGGATGCTTCCCGCCCCCATGAAGACAAGAGGAGAGCAGAACTTTCACGCCAGGAGGCTGAAAAACAACTGGAGTTGCTTCTGGATACCTCCAATGTGATGCAGTCTGATTTTTACAGTTACCGTTATTTTGCCAGCGAGGGGTTTTTACCCGGTTATAATTTTCCCCGTCTTCCCTTGTCTGCTTATATACCGGGAAGGAAAATATCGAAGAACAGGGATGAATTTTTGTCTCGTCCCCGTTTTCTGGCTATATCGGAGTTTGGTCCCCGGAGTATTGTTTATCATGAGGGTTCCAAATATGAGATTCACAAGGTTATTATGCCGGTAGGAAAGGATGAAATCGGGACTAATTCGGCTAAGGTCTGTTCTTCCTGCGGTTATCTTCATCCCGTGTCCGGTGGAGTGGGGCTTGATGTATGTGAGTTTTGCAGATCTCCTCTGGACGGAGGTTTAACTTGTCTTTTCCGTCTTGATAATGTGTCCACCAAGAGGAGAGATAGGATAAGTTCCGATGAGGAGGAGAGAACCCGTATGGGGTTTGAGATAAGAACATCAATCCGTTTTCCTGAATATGGCGGGATTTCCACATACAGAACATCAGAGGTTAAAGATGGAGAACAGGTGATTGTTCGTTTGACTTACGGTCCCTCGGCTACTATATGGAGAATAAACCTGGGATGGAGAAGGCGAAAAAATAAAAACCTTCCTGGATTCAATCTCGATACGGAGAGAGGATACTGGGTGAAAAATGAACTGGATGATTCCTGTGAAGACGGAGATAATGAAGATCCGCTGAGTGGGAGCATATCAAGAGTTATACCCTATGTTGAAGATAGGAGAAACTGCCTGTTGTTTAAGCCTGAGATTGAACTGGATACTATACAGATGTCTTCATTGCAATGGGCTTTAAAGAATGCCATACAGGTTTTGTATCAACTGGAGGAAAATGAGTTGGCTGTGGAACCTCTTCCCGATGAGTCTAACAGGAAAGTTCTTCTGATTTATGAATCCGCCGAGGGAGGAGCCGGGGTTTTACGACATTTATTGGATGATTCCGAGGCTATAAGGGATGTGGCACGAAAATCTCTTGAAATTTGCCATTTTGATCCCTTCACTGGTGAAGATAATAAGAAGGCTCCTCTTTCCAGAGAAGAATGCGAGTCCGCCTGTTACGATTGCCTTATGAGTTATGGCAACCAGAGGGAACATCATATTCTTGACCGGAAATCCATAAAAGATTTTCTGATGAGTTTATCGGGAACCCATACTGAATCTTCTCCCGTAATCCTGACGCGGGCGGAACATCTGGTTAGTTTGAATAATCAGGCAGGTTCCGAACTGGAAAAAGAATGGCTGCGATGGATAGATGAAAATAATTTCCGGTTGCCTTCCAGATCTCAGGTGTTTATGGAGGACTTCAAAACCCGTCCCGATTTTGTTTATGATAGGGAGCATGTTCTTATTTATGTTGATGGTCCTCCTCATGATTTTCCTGATAGACAAAAAAGAGACAGGATTCAGACTGACTCCCTGGAGGATGCGGGTTATACGGTTATCCGGTTCAGGCATACCGATGATTGGAATGCTGTCGCTTCAAAATATGCCGGTTTATTTAAATAGGAGTTATCAGATGAGTTATGCAGTTGGAAGTCTGGTTAGAGTAAGGGAACGGGAGTGGGTTGTTATGCCCGAATCTCTTCCTGATATGCTTATATTGAAACCTCTGGGGGGAACCGATGATGAGGTTACGGGAATTTATCTCCCCATAGAACCGGTGGAACCGGCTGTTTTTCAGTTACCTTCTCCTGATGAGGCGGGGGATTTTTTCTCCTGTCGTTTATTAAGGGATTCGGTGCGGGTCGGTTTTCGTTCCAGTGCAGGACCTTTCCGGTCATTTGGTTCCATTGCCGTTGAACCCAGACCTTATCAACTGGTTCCCTTGCTTATGGCTTTAAGGATTGATCCTATAAGGATGTTGATAGCCGATGATGTGGGAGTGGGTAAAACCATTGAGGCGGGACTCATTGCCAAAGAACTGATAGAAAGGGGAGAGGTTAAGAGGATGGCGGTTCTGTGTCCTCCTCACCTGGCTGAACAGTGGCAGAAGGAACTTTTCGATAAGTTTCATATTGAAACCGAGTTGGTAGTGGCGGGAACCGCCACTCGTCTTGAGCGTTCTTGCAGAATAGGACAGCCTGTATTTGATGTTTATCCCCTGGTGGTGGTTTCTACGGATTTTATCAAGTCGGATCGAAGAAGAAATGAGTTTCTTCAATCCTGTCCGGAATTGGTGATCGTTGATGAAGCACATACGTTCGCATTTGGTAATCAGAGTGGACGTCATCAGAGGCACCAATTACTGAAGGGGCTTGCACAAAAAAGTGAAAGGCATCTTATTCTGGTAACCGCTACTCCTCATAGTGGAAAGGAAGCAAATTTTCGTTCACTTTTGGGGGTTCTCAGGGATGAATTCAGGGATCTTCCCGATGATCTGAGCGGTAAGGAAAACGAGAAATTCAGAAAAAAATTGGCGGAACATCTTGTTCAGCGGCGCAGGGCGGATATTCGCCATTATCTGAAGTCTGAAACTCCCTTTCCTGTCAGGGAGGATGCAGAGGAGACTTATTCCCTCCACCCCGACTACAAGAAATTATTTAACAAGGTTCTGAACTATGCCCGTGAAACCGTAACCGACACCACAGGAAGTCGCCATCGTCAAAGGGTTCGTTGGTGGTCAGCCCTGGCGTTGTTGCGTTCTCTGGCATCCAGTCCGGCATCGGCGGCGGCGACTCTCAGGGCTAGGGCGGCTACGGTGGATGTGGAAACCCCTGAGCAGGCTGATGAAATCGGGCGTCATACTGTTCTTGATCTCGATATGGAGGATGCCGTTGATAATATTGATGTGATTCCCGGCAGTGATGAGGGAGAGGATGATGACGATTCCCGAAAGATAAGGCGTCGGCTTCTCGATATGGCGAGGGAGTCGGATCATTTATTCGGCGAAAAGGATGAGAAACTGAAAAAGGCTATTAAACTTGTCCAGCAACTTTTGAAAGACGGTTTCAGACCGATTCTTTTTTGCCGTTTCATTCCCACTGCAGAATATCTGGCGGAGCAGCTCCGTTCCCATCTTTCAAAAAAGGTGGAAGTTATTGCCGTTACGGGAACTCTGCCTCCTGTTGAAAGGGAGGAAAGGATTTTGCAGTTATCACAATTTCCTGACCGGGTTCTTGTGGCTACCGATTGCCTCAGTGAGGGAATCAACCTGCAGGAGTATTTCGATGCGGTCATTCATTATGATCTTTCCTGGAATCCTACCCGCCATGAGCAGAGGGAGGGCAGGGTTGATCGTTTTGGGCAACCAAAGGATAAAGTCCGGGTTCTTACTTATTACGGCAGGGATAATCAGATAGACGGGATTATTCTCGATGTGCTTCTTCGAAAGCATAAGCAGATCAGAAATTCTCTGGGAATATCGGTTCCTGTTCCAATGGATAGTAATACTGTTGTTGAGGCGATATTCGAGGGGTTGCTTCTTAAAGGGGAAAATGTCAGACCCGCCGATCATCAAAAAGAACAATTATCAATGTTTGATGATTTTTTTGTAGAAAACACCAAAAAAGAACTCTTCAGCAAGTGGGAAAACGCTACCGCCAGAGAAAAGCGTTCCCGTACCGTTTTTGCCCAGGAGACTATCAAGGTTGATGAAGTCGCCGGAGAGATGACCGCCGTTCAGCAGGCTTTGGGTTCAGGTGTTGATCTGAAAGAATTTGTTGTATCCGCCCTAAAAAATCATGATGCTTCGGTATCGGACGGGGATGTTATTGATATAGACATGTCTTCATCTCCAAAAGCCTTGCTGGATATGGTAGGTGATAATTATATCCGGTTCAAGGCTAAGTTCAGTATGCCTGTTGCCGATGATGTCCGTTATCTTACCAGAACCTGTCCCTTTGTGGAGAATCTGGCGTCATATATTCTAAATTCCGCCCTGGATCCTCTTATCGGCGGTAAAGCCCGGCGTTGTGGCGTTGTCAGGTCAAAATCCGTCAATACCAGGACTACCCTTCTTCTTCTCCGTCTGCGTTTTCATATAATTACCAGGAAGCAGGATGAGGAAACCCGTCTTCTTGCCGAGGATTGTCATCTTATGGCTTTTACCGGTTCTCCTCAAAATGCGGTATGGCTGGATGAACAGACCGCCGAATCTCTTCTCCGGACATCTCCTGATGAAAATGTGGAAGGCTATAAGGCTGTTGATTTTTTATCAAAGGTTATTGATAATATGGAGTTTATCACTCCCCATATTGAAGAATCCCTTGAAAAGCGGGGAGAGGAACTTCTTGATGCTCACCGTCGGGTTCGTACCGCATCGAGGTTAACGGGAATAACTCATCGGGTTGAACCCCAACTTCCCCCGGATATATTGGGTATATATGTTTTCCTTCCCATACCTAAAATATAAATATAAGTGGTGATAATATGAGTAAATTAGAAGTAGTGTTAAATTTATGGTATGTAGTAGAAGATGGTATTGTTTATTCTTTAAGGATAAAGGCTTATGTGGTTAAGGGAACCGACGAAGAGAAACTTGCTTTTTTAAAAGAAAGGTCTAAGTTTGATTATCTTATAGCAGAACCGTTTCCTATACCTGAACGCTTTCGAATAGTAGAAGGAGCAGAAGGGATGCCTGTAACTTATTCGTTTTTATTATCTGATCCTTATAGTCATATTGCTATGTTTGAAGATGCAATCAAAGTTATTCAGAGTCGGTTTCCTGCACAATCTGATATTAGCATACCACAAGATCCACTTATTGCGTTAACGCCTTTAGGAGAAAACTCTCGCGGGATTATTGTTCCTCGATTTAAACGTTCTGTAAGGTTCTGAATTTAGAAATGACTTCTATGGTATAAATAATTGAATTATATATTCAGGAGGGCTTATGTCCCGATTACATAAGAATCTGTTCACCACCGTAAAAACCGAGGGTTCCATTCTTCCTGCGGATCTGTTGCAGAGGGTTGCCGATAACGATCCGTCGGTTCCGGGATTGAAGCCCGAAGATTACCACCTGGATAAGAACGAGAAGATCAACGAAGGTATTAACCGTTCCTGGAATTGCCTTATATCCTCCTGGTCATCTTTTAAGAATGCCAGGGAGAAACTTCCTGAAAAGGATATGGGAACCACTATCACCCGTAATTTTGTTCAGGTTCTGTTTCGGGAGTTGGGTTACGGCAGATTGTTTGTGTCCAAACCTTTTTTAATCGAAGAGAAAACCTATCCTGTTTCACATATATGGCATCGTTCGCCTATTCATATTGTGGGGTTCAGGGTTGACATAGACAAGCGGACTCCCGGCGTCAAGGGGGCTTCCACTGCCAGTCCTCACAGTATGGTTCAGGAGTTTCTCAACCGTTCCGATGATCATCTATGGGCTTTTGTTTCCAACGGGTTTAGATTAAGGATCCTGCGGGATAATATCACTCTCACCCGTCAGGCTTATGTGGAATTCGATCTGGAATCCATTATGGACGGTGAAATTTATTCAGATTTTACTCTTCTGTGGCTTGTGTGTCATGAATCCAGAGTAGAAGCCGATAAGCCCGAACAATGCTGGCTTGAAAAATGGTTCCGTTTTTCCGCCGATGAAGGGGTTCGGGCGTTAGACGGTCTCAGGGGAGGTGTAGAGAAGGCTATATCCTCTCTGGGAGCGGGTTTTATCTCCTATCCCGCCAACAGGGAACTTAAAGAAAAACTCCGTTCCGGTCTTCTTTCCACTCAGGATTATTACCGTCAACTTCTCCGTCTGGTTTATCGGCTTATTTTTCTCTTTGTGGCGGAAGATCGGCAGTTACTTCTTGACCCTTCCGCACCGGAAGACGCTAAAGAAAGATATATCAAACATTATTCAACCCAGAGAATACGCCGGATAGCGGAAAGAGTCCGGGGAACAAGGCATATTGACCTTTACCGGGGATTGAAACTGGTTATGGATAAACTCTCCTCCGATTCCGGTTGTCCCGAACTCGCCCTTCCTCCTCTGGGGAGTTTTTTATGGACTGATAAGGCGATTCCCGATATTTTCCAATGCGATATATCCAACAGGGATTTTCTCTCCGCAATCCGTCCCCTCTCTTACACCATAAACGGCAAGGTTAAAAGGATAGTGGACTATAAGAATATGGGAGCGGAAGAGTTGGGCAGTGTCTATGAATCCCTTTTGGAACTTCATCCCGAAATCAACGCCGACGGGGGAGACTTTATTTTAAGAACCTCCGCAGGCAATGAACGCAAAACCACCGGTTCCTATTACACTCCTACCAGTCTCATAAATTGCCTTCTCGATTCCGCCCTGGATCCCGTTCTCGATGAAGCGGTTAAAAACAAAAATCCCGAAAATGCTATTCTGAATCTGAAAATCTGCGATCCTGCCTGCGGAAGCGGTCATTTTCTCATTGCGGGGGCTCATCGTATAGCAAAAAAACTGGCATACATCCGCACCGGCGACGAAGAACCCTCTCCCGATGCCGTCAGGCACGCTCTGAGGGATGTTATCGGCAGGTGTATCTATGGCGTGGATATTAACCCCATGGCGGTTGAACTCTGCAAGGTCAGTCTCTGGATGTCCGCACTGGAACCCGGTAAACCTCTTTCTTTTCTTGAACACCATATCAAATGCGGAAATAGTCTTATCGGAACTACTCCAGCATTAATCGAAAAAGGTATTCCTGATTCGGCATTTGAACCTATAAAGGGAGAAGATCAACAATATGCCCGTTGTTATAGAAAACAAAATCAGAGAGAAAAAATCAGAGATGTTGAAGTCCTAGAATATATTGGACATAAAACTGGCAAACAGGGAGAAACAAGAAAGAAAAAAGTCAAAATTAAAAATGAAGACATTTTTGATCACAGTTGTAATATTTTTAAATCGTGGGAAATTTTAGAAAATTTATCCACTGAAATGATAAAAATAGGTGAAGTAAGGGATGATCATATAGCCGGAATTCGCAAAATAGAAAAAATGTATGAAGAAAATATCAGATCTCCTAAATATACCTTTAATAAATTCATAGCAGATGCTTGGTGTGCTTCTTTTTTGTGGCAAAAGAAAAAAACTGAAAATCTTCCCTATCCTATAACAGAAGCAATTTTCAGGGAGATAAAATACAGACCTGACTCCTACCCTGAATCTCATTGGATGAATAAAGAAATAGTTCGCCTTGCAGAACAGTATCAGGTATTTCATTGGCATATAGAATTCCCAGATGTGTTTCATCCTTTCCCTCCTCCTCTGATAGAGAAAGAACTTGATAAATCTTCCTCCGGCTGGGCGGGCGGGTTTGATGTCGTCCTCGGAAATCCCCCCTGGGAACGGATTAAACTTCAGGAAAAAGAATGGTTTGCTCTCCGTTGTCCCGATATTGCATCTGCACCCAACGCTTCCGCCAGGAAAAAGATGATCGAAGACCTCAAGCATAAAGACCCCTCCCTTCATTACGCTTTTACGGAAGACCTGAGAAAAGCGGAAGGAGAAAGTTTTATCATAAGAAACTCTGGCAAATACCCCCTCTGCGGAAGAGGAGATGTTAACACATATACCATTTTTGCCGAACTGAACCGCAACCTCATAAACGGAAAAGGAAGAGTCGGTTGTATAGTCCCTTCAGGAATAGCCACCGACGATACAACAAAATTCTTCTTCCAGGATCTTATAAAAACCGAAACTCTCTCCAGTCTGTATGATTTTGAAAATAGAGAAAAAATATTTCCTGCGGTTGACAGCAGAATGAAATTTTGCCTTCTCACTCTCAGTGGCATTGGTAAGAAATCAGGTAAAAAAGGAGCGGAGTTTGTTTTCTTTGCCCACAATATAGAGGATTTGAAAGACGATAACAAGGTTTTCACCCTCTCCGCCGAGGATATAGAACTGCTTAACCCCAATACAAAAACCTGCCCCATATTCAGGAGCAAGAAAGACGCCGAACTTACAAAAGCCATATACAGAAGAGTTCCGGTTCTGATTAAAGAGCATTATGACTTTAACGGAAAGGTTATAGGAGAAGAAAACCCCTGGGGAATAAGTTTTTTAAGAATGTTTGATATGGCAAATGATTCTTACCTCTTCCGCACCAGGGAACAACTGGAATCAGAAGGGTGGAAACTGGAAGGGAATATATTCAAAAAGGAAGATAAAAAATACCTGCCACTGTATGAAGCGAAGATGATACACCACTTCGATCATAGGTGGGCAACTTATAGAAATAATGAAACAGGAGATTCAACAATAGATGAAAAACAAACTCCGTTTTTTGTGGCTATTCCTCGATATTGGCTTCACGAAAGCGATTTATCAGATTGTATATCTAAAAAATGGCAAAAAAAATGGCTCATAGGATTTAGAAATATAACTAATGTTACAAATGAAAGAACAATAATTTCAAGCATTATAAATATAGTTCCAGTTGGAAATAGTAGCCCAGTTATCTTTTTATCAAATGAGAGCGGTTTTTGGGCATTATTATTAATTTCTGTTTTTTCAAGTTATATAGTTGATTATTCTGCAAGGCAAAAATTAGGAGGAACTAATCTAACTTATGGGTATTTCAATCAATTCCCTGTATTTTCACCTTCAAAATACAATAATAATATTTTATTTTTAAATACTAAAATAGATAATTGGCTTCTCCCCCGTGTTCTTGAACTCGTTTACACCGCCTGGGATCTGGAGGATTTCGCTAAAGACTGCGGTTATGATTGTCCTCCTTTCAAGTGGGATGAGGAGAGGAGATTTTTAATCCGTTGTGAACTGGATGCCTGCTATTTCCACCTATACGAAATAGAGAGGGACGATGTGGAATACATAATGGAGACCTTCCCTATAGTCCGGCGGAAGGATGAGGATAAATATGATTCCTTTTATGGGGGTATTCCCTTTGTGAAAGAATGTTGTGAGAGATACACTAACCCCATAACAAAAGAAAAGGGGACAAAATACGCCACCAAGTCGGTAATTATGGATATATACGACAGGATGACGGAATCAATGAAAAGCGGAATCCCATATCAGACGGTTTTAAATCCCCCTCCCGGCGATCTTACCTGCACCCACCCGGGGAGGTAAGGATAAAAAATTGCATAGGAGTATGTGTTATGAGTCATTATCCTTTGGATAGCAATTATAAGGATTTTTTGGTATCTGTTAAGGAACGAATAAATAAAGCCCAGTATGAATCTTTAAAATCTGTAAATAAAGAATTGATCGCCCTTTATTGGGATATAGGGAGATTAATTGCTGAAAAGCAGGAAGAATTGGGAGGGGAAAAATCGGTAGTAGAAACGCTCGCTTCAGACCTACAGAAGGAATTTCCCGGAATTAGAGGATTCTCCGCCAGAAATATATGGAATATGAGGAATTTTTACCTGACTTATAAGGAAAACCAGATTCTGCAACCATTGGTTGCAGAAATCAGTTGGGCGAAGAATTTGATTATAATGCAGAAATGTAAAAAAGATGAAGAAAGTTTATTTTATATAGAAATGACGAAAAAGTTTGGATGGACAAAAAATGTGCTTATCCATCAAATAGAAAATAAGTCTTATGAAAAATATCTGACGAGTCAGACAAATTTTGACAAGGTTCTTCCGGATAAATATAAACATCAGGCAAAGCTAGCGGTGAAAGACGAATATACTTTTGATTTTCTGGAGTTGGGAGAGGAACATTCCGAGAATGAACTGGAAAGGGCGTTAATGAATAATGTCCGTAAATTCCTGATAGAATTGGGGGGATATTTTACATTTGTAGGAAATCAATTCAGAATTGAAGTTGAAGGTATGGAATTTTTCGTTGATCTTCTTTTGTTTCATAGAAAACTAAAAAGTTTAGTAGCAATAGAATTAAAAATAGGAGAGTTCAAACCTGAGTACGCGGGTAAAATGCAGTTTTACCTTTCTGCTTTGGACGATAAGGTAAAATTGGAAGAAGAAAATCCATCAATAGGAATAATAATATGCAAAACAAAGCATAGAACTATTGTGGAGTATGCGTTAAGAGATGTAAACAAACCTATGGGAGTTGCAACTTATAAAATAATTTCCAAATTACCCGATCAACTTTCATTATATTTGCCTTCGGAGAATGAAATAGCACGGGGTATAGAAGAGTTAGAATAAAAAGGAAGTTTGAGAGGGGGGTTTATAACAGCTTTTGTAGCAGATACACCGGAAAGTTTGAAGAAAATTAGAAATAATCCCAGATGACAGAAAATGGGAAATGTGGTTTTACATGGCAAGCATGTTTCAGTAAATTATGGAATCATACGCAATGGATTATATATAAAAAAGATCCCGAAACAAGTTCGGGAGTATAATGTGAAAATTTGTTTTATCTTTGTAGGAAAAATGCAAATATTACAGAATTTAAGAGATAGATTCATAGCGTATTGGCGTAAAGAGAAAAATAACTGTATTTATTATATTAGACAGAGTATTGGTTCATAACTGGTTGGGAGGCGGAGTAAATGGCTGAAATAGTTATAACTTCTGATTTTGTAACTGATGGAGAAAAAGAAGTAGCTCAGAATTTAAAAAGCGATTTACCTGATAATTGGATTGTTATATGCAATAAATTGTTAGTAGATCCAAAAGGAAAAACTAACGAAGTTGATTTTATAATTATAGGAAAAAATGCTGTTTATATTGTAGAAGAGAAGGGATATAAAGGGCATATTGAAGCAAATACAGACTACTGGATTTTTAATTCAGGAGAGGCTTTTTATAGTCCATTCAATCAGTCTGAAATGAATGCCAAGAGACTTGCCGGACTTTTAAGGAAACAGATAGGAGGTTTAAAGGAACTTAAAGAATTTGTGTATTCTTTTGTTATTTTATCTTATCCTAAGAGTGAAATAAATATACAAGACAGGGATCCTCGTATTCGTAATCGTCTCCTTTACATAGAAAACGCCTGTGATAGATTGAAACAGTTTGATAGTAATTGTGATAGTGGATCTATTATTTTATACAGAAAATTTATAATTAGTTTTTTAAAGACGATTCCTAATAAAACGTCTATTCCCAAAAAATTAAATCGTTTTAACATAATAGAAAAAATAGGAAGTTCTACTGAGTTATGTCAATCTTATAAAGCAAAGCATGAAGACCTTTCAGATTCATTATACATTCTTAAAGTTTATCCTATAAAATATAATTTTTCTGAAGATGACAAAAAACAACAGGAAAGAGTTATAAAACGGGAGTTTGAAATCCTTAGTAAACTGGCAAAAACAGGTATTGTCCCTGAAGTAGTTCCGCCTTTTAATGTGGGTGAAGGGGATATTATAGCTTTTCCCTATAAATTACCAGAAGGTGTTTCTCTGGCATCTTTTCTTGATCATAACTCCATCATAAAACCCGAATATGCCCTACAAATAATTTATATATTATTAAGAAATCTTGCAGAAATTCATCAAAAACAGATTTTACACAGAAATATATCTCCTCTTTCTGTTTACATAAAGGAAGGGGAACTTCCTTCCCTTATGTTTACCGATTTCGAATTAGCTCGAATTTCTCAGGAGGAAACCATAAGCGAATACTATACTGATAAGACTTTCTTGAATACTTATACAGCCGAGGAGTTGGAAGTAGGATTAGGATTTGCGGACTATTATTCGGATATTTATTCTCTGGGGATTATACTCTATCAGATGTTGACCGGTGAAGTCCCCAAAGATAGAAAAATTGATGAAGATAAAATTAGGGATAAATTAAGTATATTTGATAAAAAAGCTATAGATACCCTTGTGAGACTTATAATAGATATGACGCTTGTGGATTATATGCAACGGATTCAGACAGTTAAAGAAGTCCTTGAAATATTGGAACCTGTTGTTATTGAACTGGGAATAAGAATATCTCATTCTGAAAAACATAATGAAACTTTTCCTAAGTCTGTGGATCAAGGCGCACGATGGGAGATTAACACGATTATACAGGATCGTTATAAAATCGTAGAGCATCTGGGTAAAAGCAGAACCGCGTTTACCTATCTGGCAAAAGATTTAAAAATGGATGAGTTTTGCGTATTAAAAAGATTTTCAAGTACCTATTGCAGGATAGACAATATACAATCGGAAGTTAAAATTTTAAGAAAGTTAGAACATCCTGGGTTAGTAAAGGTTTTTGACGGTTATCCACCTGAAGATCCCTTTCACATAAAATATGAATATATACAGGGGCAAACTCTGGAAGAGTTTATAAAACAAAGTCCTCTATCATTGTCTCGCCTGAACGAGATCGGCAGTTATCTTATAGAAACTCTTTGTTACCTGGAAGAACAAAATATCCGGCATAGGGATATTTCTCCTAAAAACATAATTTTTGATGATAACAGAATGATTCCTCGCTTGGTGGACTTCGGACTAGCTACCGGAGATCCCAATAATCAGGATTATCCTGTGGGAACCCCGAAATATTGGACTCCTGAAATGGAAAGAGGAGGTAAAATAAATCATACCTCGGATTATTATGCAGTAACCATAATAATATATCAACTTTTAACGGGGAAGATGCCATTTGGTGAGAAATTTGAAAGGTTTGATAAACTCAACCTGATAGACCCCGATAATCAAGATGGAATTCGAACAAAAATATGGGCAGTTCTTAAAAAAGCCCTGGAACCAGACATAGGCAAAAGATACGATTCTATAGCGGAAATGAATAGTGCCTGGAAAGATGTTTTTGAACTTGAATCCCATATTTCGGTTAGTAAAACTTCTATTATAAACGAGTGGGTTACTCAGATTCAAAAGGTATATAGAAACAGCAGGCAAGGAAATCAAGAAAATCGAGGATTGGACAGCGATTTTGCAAGAGAGGGTTATATTCCTACCGGTTTAGATGAAGAACTACTTCCCAAAGTAATTCAGGGGAATTATTCGTTGGTGTTTCTAAGTGGAAATCCTGGAGACGGTAAAACTGCTTTTCTGGAAATAGTGGAAAAACGCTTAACCGAACTCAAAGCAAAAAGACTTCGCAAAGATCATAACGGTTGGCATTATGAGAAAAACGGACATCATTATTATGCTAACTATGACGCATCGGAATCCCATCAGGGGAAAAGTTCTGATGAAGTTCTTAAAGAAATGTTTAAAGATTTTGAAGGAAACAAACCTCAAATAGATAAAAATAAAACTGTTTTACTTGCTATAAACGACGGAAGACTGCTAGGTTTTTTCTTGAATAATCTCTCATATCCCTGGTTGGGAAATCAAATAGAAAATATAATCAATAACCAATCTAATACAGACCCCCGAATCGTCATAATAAATTTAAAATTACGTTCATTGATCCTGGGAGAATCGAGAACAACAGGGGAAAACAAGGACTTCTTCGATAAAACTCTGGATTTTTTTCTGAAAAAAGAAAAGTGGGAAAAATGTTCCTTCTGTCAATCCTCTTCTCATTGTCCTATAAAATTTAATGTGGACTCCCTCAATGACGAAATTTTTGGCAAAGAGTTACGAAAAAGGTTAAAGATTCTCTTTCAGATTCTCATTCTTCGAGGGAGACAACAACTGACTATTAGAGACCTTCGTTCGATAATATCTTACATTCTTATCAATGTTCACGATTGTCGGCATTGGCATAACATTGAAGAAAACGAAATAGACATAAAAGAAGTTTTTAACTCTCTTTACTTTAATTCTGTTTTTAATATAGGCAAGGAACCGGATGAGTTCCTTACAGAACTTTCTCAATATGATCCTGCAAATTATCCCTCTCCCAAAGTAGAAAGAATAATTTATCATAATAGAACCCCGGAAAGAATAGACGATCTTTCAGATATGTTCGTAAAATTTAACAGAGATAATTCAATTTTGAAAGATATGACTTCTGAATTAATGGGTAAAAACTTCTATCGTCATCTCAAGAGAAGATACTTTTTTGAAAGTCATAACAAAATATCTGACAAGAATCCTATTACTTGGATAAAACTCCTTCCTTACCGTCATTTAGATACCTTTGTTAAATTTTTAGACTATAAAATAAATATTGACGATGTAAAAAAACCTATATCTATGGGTATTTCTCGCTCTGATGGACTCCTTGAAGATAGAGTAACTAAAAATCATCTATGCGTAAAGACCAACGAAAATACTCAACAGGAACTTATAGTATTCAGGAAATATCCTATAGAAGAATTTTTATGTACACTACCCTCCTTGCCTGATTTTCCCTGGATGGAAATCTACCCCAGACATATAATATTTCAGAGAAATACAGGAAGCCCCAGACTTGTTATAGGGCTTGATTTATTTGAAATTTTGATGCGTTTTTCCGAAGGCTATCTACCTTACAGTGAGGAAATGCTTCCTTTTCTCAGGGATCTGGAACAATTCAAATCTCATCTTCTAAGAGAAGAAGCCTTTGATCTGGTTCTACTGGAATCAGGTAGGCGACTGCATCAAATAATTCAAGAAAACAAAGAAATAATAAGGAAAGAATGGGTGTAAATTATGAAAATTCTTCTTCCTAAAGAATTTAAGGTCGTCCAATCTACTCGGTTATTTTCTATCGAAGTAAATAATTTTGATGTAGAAATGTTGCTCCCTTCTATTTTTTATTTAGTCAGAACAGGAGCATTACAAAGAAAAAATCAACCGCCTGCAGACAATCTTGATGATAAAGTCAGTGATCTTGTAAAGCATGAATCGGTCAAAGGGTTTGAGGAAGAGGTTAGCCTGTTAGGAAAATGGGTTAGAACTAGCATAGTGGCTACAGGAACTAGAACGAGAGCTCATAAGGGAGAACAAATGTTATATATAAAACCTCTTTCGCTTTTAAGTTATAAGCCTGGATTTCCACCAGATATATCAAGAATAAGAAAAGTTGATAGGTTTATATATAATGTGATGAAAGATTTTCTGGGACAACAAAGGGAAAAAGACATATTAAGATCTATTTTTCAAGATGCCTTTTCAAAAGGACTGGAATTACCAGATGACTCAAATTATAGTGGAAATTACGATGAAATAACTCCGATGGATACCGAAACACTTCTTCTATTTTATTTTCTTGAAGCATTTGATGTTAATCCACCAAAAAAATATGGTGAAAAAGAAGAGGAAGGTTCCCCTGTCTGTAAGCTGACAGCAAAAAATCTTGCGGAAGACATAGTTTTATTCATAACAGTTTATAGAGATAAAGTTCCTATAAGGTTATTATCTCATTATTTGATGACTTTAATTAATTTCGAGCTTTTAATATATACTCTAAGACTTATAAAAAGTACCAATGATATGTTTTCTTATAGAACTCTTACTTTGGAAATGGGAGGCAATGTTCCTGATACACCTCTTGATTTATATATTGATGTCATTCAAGAGAGAGGAAGTATGAGTGATTTTCTGGCTACCCAGTCGGTTAATCGTGATTTGGAAGAAATCCGTAGATATTTTGGAAATGCCCTCAGAATAAGAATGCTGGATAATTATGTCCAAAAATCGGATAAATTAAAGAATAAAGCTCCATCTCGATGGGATTCAGAGTATCTTAACCATTTGTTATCTCTTGAAAAAAGTGAAAGTATCCAAGTGAGAGCGGAGAATGACTGGGAAAAAATAGAAGATTTTTGGAAAGAGTCATCCTTTGAATTACCCGAAAACATACAATCTGAACTATCTGGGTTTGATAATACCTTTGATAAAATATTACGACTAATGGAAGAAGTCCAGGAAAAAGGAATTCAAAATTATATGAGATGGTTCTGGTCTGTAGGAGGATTTACAAAACCTTTTGGACTTGTGAGAGGTAATATTAAAGGTAAAAGAGTGGCAAGGTATGTACTGTCCGACATGCTACTTGAAACCCTGGTACACCTTTCTGCTGTTTTAATTCCTTTAAAAAATAAAAATTATATTTGGCAAAAAGAACTAACAGAAAAAGAAAAACCCGGAACTTACAGAAGATCAGGACAATTGAAATGTCTGATACCAATATATGCTCAAGATACTAATCCGGTATCTCCAAAATCTTTTTCTCTTAGAAATTTTCTTGAACTATTACACGAGAGATACGGTATTTTGATTGATAGACCTCCCGAAGATATGCTCAGCACAGAAACTTTGAACGCTTCGTCGGAAAATCTTCAGGCATTGAAGAATAGATTGAGGTTTATGGGGATGTTTGAAGACCTTTCCGATGACTTTACAGCACAAATGATAACTCCCCACTATCTTTCTCAAAGGGATAATTGATAAATCTTAAAAAATTAATTATAAAAATGTTAACTCAAAGGAGTTAGATATGAATACGGATATAAAATGGGAGATACTTATTGACAGATTTTTAATGGAATTTTGGGATAAAGAACCCGGACATTGTCTTAGAGTGGACAATATGATACAGGAAGATGCTGAAAGGGTCTGCAGAATGTTTCGGCTGAAAGTAAGAGAAGATGTTGAATCTTTTGTCCTTGCAAACAGTTATAGGGAATCGTCTGACAAAATTTTTATTAGAGTGGACGAATCTATCGAAAAGAGAAATAAAAAAGAAAAATCTATTTGTCTATTTGTTCCTATAGGTCTGGTAGATGCGGCAATGAGTTCTATGAAAAATAGTTTCAGTGTTTTTCCATTACAGGATTTTTTTGAACAAATATCTGTAGAACTCAGAGAAAAAGTGAGAAGAATTAATACAGAGTTGAGAAATTATATAGATGTTTTATATCCACTTTTAAAAACTCCCGCCATAAAACCTACAGCAGAGAATGAGATTGGGTATTATGAGGCAATTTTGAATTCTCCCACTTTAAAAACTGCAGGCGTGGAACTCTGGAGAGTGGGATTGATACCAGATCTTTCTGATCAGGAAAATTATCAGGACAGGTTAAAAAGGAATCGTGATTCAGTAAAGAAGTTGATTGCTCCTACTCGAGCTCATACTTCAATAGAAGATAGGGTTCATTCTTTGGGACTTATGCCAGATACTATACAGGGAAATTTGATATTTTTTTTCAGAGAAAACCGGGTTCAGGGTAGGAAGGATTGGTTGAAAAAATTGATGAACTCCAAACTAACTTTTGATAAATGGAAGTTTCCAGAAAGTGAAAAATCGGATCTAATAGAATTAAAAATTGAATCTTTTATTGATAAAAATGGAAATGTCCTTCCTAAAATAGGCTTAAAACAACCCCAGGGGGCATATACGGATCTGATAGCGGAATATGGCAAGAAGAAGAAGTTAAGGGTAAAATGGGATTGTCAACCCAAAAACCCTAAGAATGTGGAAAAATGGAAGATAGAACTATTACCATCCAATGAGGAGTACGGTAGGGACGATGATTTTGATATTATCGAACTTTTATCAAAGAAGGTAAAAGTAACCACAAGAAACGTGAATATACCTCTTGAGGATTTGTTAGAAGATTCACCTTTTAAAAAGGTTCAGATAAAGATTTCAGCGTTGGATGAATATGAACAAGAAGTACGAAAAACTAACGAAATAGGGGAATTTACCGATGAAATATGGGAAGTATGGAGTGAACAGGATTTTTGGTTAGAAGAATGTCAGGATAATATAGAGGAAAATTCTACACGAAAAGAAACCGTCCGTTCTATTCCTGACGCCTATTTAAAGACAGCGTTAAAAACCAACCAACAGGAAATAGTTCCCAAATTCTTTCCCTGGGAATCATTAAATGAAAATATTAATTATTTTCCATTTTTATTGGATACCAGAACTAAGTATAGGTTAGGTATCAGTAGGGTATTGAGGGAACTTCAGGAAGATGTATTAAATACTTCTGATTCCCCTGTTATATGCTCGGTTTCTACAACTGGAGTAAATTTACTTAAAAGAGATGATTGGAATATTGACAGACTGGAACTTGAAGGATTAGATGAAGAACTTTTGGGTAGATTAAACAAAGCCCGGCGTTCTTTTTTCGATTATGTAAGAAAACAGGAACCGGGTAAAATCCTGGAATGTATCCGACCAGACGATCCAGAACTGGACAACAGAATTTGTTATTATGCTACAGTGTATAAAAAGATACTACAGGATGGTTTAGATAAAATCAGTAAAAATTATTCAAATTCATTAGAAACTTCATTAAGAAATCTCCTATGTATAGATTGTCTGGAAATTGAATTCAAAAGAGGAAAAAAAGATGATATTAAAGTAATGGTAATGCTTCCTATCCATCCTCTTAGAGCATTCTGGTATATAAGTTATTCTCAATTGATAAAGAGTTGGATTGATAAACTCATCCATGAAAAAAAAGACAAGAGAAAAAATATGGTGGATGAAGAGGTAGTACAAAGGCTTGCTCCATCTAATATACCTGCTTTTTTGCCATGTGGAGAAAAATGTTTTAACATATTTCTCGATAATCTTCAATTTATGTATGGAGTTTTTATTCCTGTAGATACCAGGGATCCCGGAAAACTTTATAGTGAAGTGGCTATAATTATAGGAATGGAAGACCTGGATACTCACCTTACTGATCTAAACCCTGATGAAGTGATTCCTCATATTCAGGACTATTTGGACACCCATTATTACCTTGATTATATGAGAGTGGCAGTGGTAAACCCCGGTGAAGGTAATTTCGTAGGACAAGTTTTGAGAAAAGGCTTGGTACCTCCAGTAAAAAAAGGTGATGACCCGGAAGAATATAAATCTCGTATAAGACATATAGATATTATCGCTCACATGCAGGGTGATTTACAAACTCCTCTTACGGGATTTCAAAGTCTTTTATCGAATTTTTATGAGACCTTTGGAATACGTCATAGTAGTCATTTGACTCCCCTTGTAGGTATCTGCAAGCGAAGGATGAAGGAAATTGATAATATTGTAGGGGGAGATGTTCAAATTGCTTTTTGTATGGATCATTTCATTCCCAGGATAATCACCGATAATCCCCTGGGAGGGGTTGACAGTTCTGCGGTTTATGGACTCCTTACCAGGTATGTAAGCGACTTTAAGATAGAGCAAGGAGTCGCCAGGTGGACTTATTCAATAAATTTTTCAGAAAAACCCGAAGTGGAAAAACATCCTGTCCGTCCTCTATATACAGACTATTTACTCGAAACACATAAAATATTCCTCCAGTTGATAGGTATTCTCATAGAAAAAAAATACAAGGGGAATATGCCCTGCCTTGAGGTCTGTATCGAACAAGAAAATCTAAATACTATAAATGCCCTTCACCGTCAAAGTGATTGGGTAATTACTATTGATCGTTTTCTTGGAGTAGAACTTTTTGATTCTTATGAACCAGACTCCCCTGAATTTGGATCTGACAAGTATATCATAGATTATACCCCCAGACTTATGGAAGGAGCAAATCATAGAAGAATTGTAACCACCGCCTGGCAAGACGAGATTCTTACTATTATAGAACATAAGTTGCCTGACATCGGACTAAACTATAATAAGGAATTAAGCAAAAAGATTATGGAATCCCTGAAATCTTTATCCGGACGTTTTGCCCTTAAATTATTGGGAGTTACCGAAGAAATTCAAAAACAGATGATATCTGTTGCAATGGCTGTGAAATATCTACGAAATCAGACTGATTTTAAAGATAGTATAATAGTCCCATTGGGATTTCATAAGGAAATATTACAACCCCTTGGTAAAACCTTACCTGTAACTGACTTTACTCCTTCTGATTTTTTACTAATTACACCTACCCCTAAAAATTTGCATGTTTACTTTTTTAGAGTAGATTTACATTCGGGACAGACAACGGAAGTTCCCTTAGAGGTCATGGAGCGACTCGCCCGAGATAACGAAAAAACCGAAGAGGAATTTAAAAAACTGTTCTTTAGCGATGAACGACTTGATATTGCCCTATTCAAGAGTTGGATAGCTTCTATACTCAGGTTCTACTTGGAAAGGGGAAAACGCTACAAAACTTTAACCACAGAGCAATATAATAAACTACTTCCCCTTGTTAACAGAATTGATAGGATTCTTCCCAAGTATTACCCTGAATTGCGATGTTTAATTTTTCTCACAAACCATCCCTGTGTTCAGAATAAAACTAGCTATTATGATGAATGTAAGTTTGATATTGTCCCCATATCAAAATCTGCTTCAGTCTTTTTCCCCGATGAGGAAACTTTAATTCAAGAAACTATGGATCGTCAAATATTTGAAGATGAAAACAAGATAGATGAAATTTTAAAGAAAGAATCTACAATAGAAGAAATTGAACCCCATAAGCAAGATTCAATCCAGACTGAAGAGGAATTTGATGTAGAGATACCCCCTGAACCTGTTTTAACTTCTGAACGGGAGGAATTAAATGTTCAATTAGGAATAGCGATTAGAAATAATCAACCGGTAACATGGAAAGGTTCTGTGAAAGGCTCACCTCATATTTTAATCGTAGGTATCCCAGGACAGGGTAAATCTGTTACCTTATCTCATATAATGCACGAGATCCACAAAGCAGGAGTTCCTTTTGTTACCATAGATTTTCATGGACAATATAGTAACAAAAATAGTATTTTTAGAAAAACAATTGTCCCCAGGGTTATTTTTGCCCATAAGGGATTACCTTTTTCTCCTTTTTATACATCAGATAATGATGAAAATTTCGATTTCAACCAAAATGCCTATGAAATTGCCGAAATAATATCTCATGTAGCAGAACTGGGAGATATTCAAAGGGATACGGTATATGAAGCCGTTAAAAATGCTTATAAAAGTCTGGGATATGGTAGAGAATCGGAAAAAGGTAAAAAACTTCAAACGCCCACCATGGGAAGTGTCTTTAAACAACTCAAAAGGATGGAACAGAAGGGAAGTGTCAAAAATGTCGTGGCACGATGTCGTTCTTTATTCGAATTCGGAGCTTTTCAGGATTCGGGAAATGAAGACTTCGGCTCCAACTTTGCTCTACAAGGTCATCTGGTAATAGATGTATCAGGAATTTCTTTAGATACCGTTCGGATTGCTGTAGGTTCGTTCCTTTTACGAAAACTATGGAAAGACATGTTTTGCTGGGGAGAAACCGATAAAATCCGTTTGGCGGTGATCCTGGACGAAACTCACCGTTTGAGTAAAGATCCAACTTTGCCGAAAATAATGAGAGAAGGAAGAAAATTTGGAGTAGTAGTAATTTTAGCTTCTCAACAGGTAAAGGACTTCCATGAAGACATAATTACCAACAGGGGAACTATGATAGCTTTCAGATGCAATTACCCTGAGTCAGGAAAGGTTTCCAATTTTTATGGTGCTTCGGGTAAAATAAATGAAGTTCAAAGACAACTAGAACATATGAATGTAGGTCATGCTTTAATAATGCTTCCAGGTGGATTTAAACCAGTATTAACAAAGATGGACGAAACAATATATCAAGGACTACTTTAAACCCAACATTTTCTTCCACCAGGGGCGGGTTTGCTCTTCTTTTAGTTTTCTTTCCAGTTCCTCCCTTATAGCCTTTTCCCTATTAACAACCTCTTTTAAAGTTTCCCTCTCTCTTTGAACATCGTCCAGTTCTTTATCCTTCTCCTCTTTTAAAGCCTTGATTTCTCTCTCTTTTTCTTCACTCACTATCTCCTGGATTTTCTCTAACTCTTTTATTTTTTGTTCCTTTTCTCTTTCAACCTGTTCTAATTCACTCACCTTCATAGACAAACTTTCTTGTTTATTTTCCGCTTGCTCTCTCTCCCTTTTAACCAGTTCAAATAACCCTTCTGTATCTCTCACTTTTGTTTTCATCTCTTCCATACTCTCAAAGGCTTGTTTTATAGCCGATTCCTGCTCTGCCATTTTTGATTTGACAACCTCAACAGGAACCGGAAGCAAATTCATCTGCTCCCTCAAAAAATTATTTTCCTGAACAACAGTCTCATATTTATCCTGAAGTTGAGTATATCTTTCCGTTATAACTCCCAACCTATACAAAGCCTGCTGTTCAAGGGGTTTCATAAGTTGAACCTGAAGATCATCCAAAGCTCCTTTTACCACTTCCCTTATATCATCTCTGGAAATAGATTCTTTTTGTGCCTGATCACCCGACTTGATCACATGATCACCTGCCTGATCACCTGACCTGATCACATGATCACCTGCTTGATCACCCGACTTGATCACCTGATCACCTGACCTGATCACATGATCACCTGCCTGATCACCCGACTTGATCACATGATCACCTGCCTGATCATAAAAAATTCCCAATTCGTCCCTGTGAATAAACCATATATAATGATTGTTCACCATTTTTTTCTTCGCTTTTACATTGCCACGCCTTTTTATCGTAGTCCTAATAGAAGCGACACTTCTGGATGTAATGACGCTAACTTCACTAAGACTTAACCAATCGTTCTGTTTGTCCACTTATATTACCCCTTAATTACATGAGAAAAATAGATACAACAGGAAAATTCACACCCAGCCTTTACCCGGTTCCCAATTTAATTTAAAATGCCCTTCTTCTGATAAAAACCGAACCGGCGGCATAATAAATTCCGATATTGCCATTATCACACTACTCAGATCATCTTCCTGTTTAATACCTTTCGACAAAAAAAAAGCCTTCCACTGCCTGCATTTTATCTCGTCTTCAAAAAATTCAGGAGTAAAAGCAGTAGGAGGGGCATAAGGAAGAGGCGTATTTCTACAAATAAATGTTCTCTTTATTGCCATGCAGAGAATTTTACCGTCAAAAGGAAAATGCCGGGATAAAATCCATATATCATAAAAATCCTTCATACGACTATTGATCATACCCAACCGAGTCATTGCTTCAAATTTTTCTGATACCAGAGTTTCTCTGGGATATATTCTTAAAGACGGAGAAGGAAAATCCAAAACTGCCGGCATTTTCCACTCTGTAGGTTCAGGTGTGATCACATCACCGAATCCTATCTCTATTTGAAGCAGTATCCTGGCTGATGTAATAAAACTCTCGATGTTTATCCTGACACCTTCATATCTATCGCTTTTCTTTATAGATTCCCCCCTGACGCTATCAGGATTAAAGATTATTCCGTCATCTTCCACCGGAAATTTACAAACATCTCTGAATACCGACTCCATAAACGGAATATCGTTTCTGCCGAATACCAGAAGATCCAGGTCTCTGGTCTGCCGACTTCTGTCTATACCCCAGAAATAAAAGAGAATAGCCCCCTTGACGACAAAAATATCCCGATAAGGAGAAAGGCTAAGTCTGTATAAAAAACGCTCTATGGCATAACGGGTAAGAACATTCTGAAAATCCTCCCGATTCTGCCTACTGATATTAAAAAGTCTCTGCCTTACCGACGAAGCAATATTTTTTATGTTTTTATCCTTCACAACAGAGCCTCCATATAAGGACGGATTACATTCCTCATCCGGCTGATTCCCGCATACTCCCATATCTGATCAATGGTTGCCTTTCGCTGACTGACAACCTCTTTAAGGGATTCTATCGCCACATCTAACCCTACTTTATTCCTGAATTTGAAACAGTCCACTACAGTTTTTGCGGGATTATAAATTTTTACGGAAACTCCGTCAATAAAGTGATCTTCTGTTCCTAAAAACAAACATTTGTTCGTCATTCTGACTACATTGACAAAAACTGATGAATCTTCAGGAATATATTCCCTACTACCTACTGCCATCCACACCTCACCTGGGTTCTGAGTGGTCAGGTTATGAAACCTCAAAGCGGATAACAGACATACCACACCGGAAGGAATCCTTACCTGAGCCAGTGCCAACATGTACCATTCTGAAAGTTCAATATCGGGCAGAGAGTAGATCCCTCTTTCAAGTCTTTCCACGACTCCCTTTTCATGGAGTTTACTGAGGTATTCTCTCGAAATACCCAAACCGAAAATATCCTTAGCCCTCATAATTTTATTATTTTTTAGAGCAAGAAGAATAACATCTTTTTTCGATTGTAAAACATCTCTTTTTCGAGTTGACATAACACTTGTAATTTTATATAACTATAAAGAATTTGTCAACATAATTTTCGGTTTTGCTGAGAAATAAGAATTGCATCTCAAAGTGGAGCGAATAGGGAGCGATTTGCCATCTTCCTTCATTCCCGCCATATAAGTTTTGACTGCTTCCCTTTTCACATTATTCTAACCGTATTTACAGGGTGTAATCAACAAACATAAATACAAAAGCAGGGCTGTAAAAAGACAAAACAAAACACTTCTTCAAAATATACAACGCTACTTTTATTCGCCAAATTATTGTTTGACGAAATAATATCTTAAAAAAATTTCGGGGGAAACTAAAATCCTCATTATACCTTGTATTCCTCAAAACGAACAAAAAATATCCTTTACCCTTAAATAAATTCAGTAAGGACAAAACGCAAAAACAGAATAAAAATAGAATAAAAATCTATTTTTAAAGTTTTTTACCCTTTCTCAAAGTTAAAAACCACATAATTCTGCACTGTCGGCAATACAATTTTATCAAAAACACCGTCAACGAATTACAACAGGGATTCTCCTGCGGAGTGTGTTTGCGGGTGAATTGGTTCGCTTTTTTTTTGTCCGTTGGATAAAAAAAGCGTTAATATTTGTTATTATTTATAAATGGTGTTGGTCTCCCGTGAAAGTTTTTTATCCCTTATCCCTGCCCTTGCAGTTCTACACTCCTCCCCCCCATTTATACCGTAGGGGTGGGGGTAAGGGTATTATAATACTTATCTCCGTCAACGCAAATCGCTAATCCCCCTCCACGCCTGCCGAAGGTCATTATCCCCCGGTAGGGTGAAGGGATAAAGTTTAGAAGTGGTTTGCAGTAAGTAAATTCTTCTCATTTATGCAAAATCCCGCAGGAAAAGAAGAAAGCCCTGTCCCATCTATCCCCATTCATGGACGGGATAGGCTCTTTAGGATATTGTCTCCTATTGTCAGGATATTTTATTCCTTCGCTCCATGCTCTTTCAATAACTTGACGACTTCCTTTTTATCACTCTCTGAAGCAATTTTAAGGGGTGTCCTACCTGCAAATTTGCCACTTTCAAGTTTAGCGTTAACATCTGCTCCTTTCTCTATGAGGAGTTTCACTACTTCTGTTTGACCACTTTCCGAGGCAAAGTGCAGGGGCGTCCAACCATCGATATCTTTAGCGTTAACATCAGCCCCTTTCTCTATGAGGAGTTTCGCCTCTTCTGTTTCACCCAAAAAAAGGGCTTTATGAAGAGCCGTCCATCCCAACACTTTAATATCAGCCCCTTTCTCTATGAGGAGTTTTACCATTTCCGTTTGACCTTCCAAAGAGGCTAATTGCAGGGGCGTCCAGCCTGCAAGTAATCTACTTTCAATTTTATCGTTAACATCAGCCCCCTTTTCGATGAGAAGTTTCGCTACTTCCGTTTGACCTTTTACTGAGGCTGCGTGTAGGGGCGTCCAGCCTCTTTCATCTTTAGCATTAACATCGGTTCCTTTTTCGATGAGAAGTTTCGCTATTTCTGCTTGACCAAGCAAAGAGGCATAGTGCAAAGGTGTCAAACCTGCAAATTTCCCTTTCTCTATTTTAGTATTTATAACTTCAGGGGTTTTGAGAATAAAATCTTTTACCGCCTGAATGTCATTTTTTTCAATGGCTTCAAATATACTGCTATATTTTTCGTCTTCATTACTACTGTCTTTAGGAATATCGCTTTTTTCAGGAGTGCCACTGCTTTTAGGAGTGCTGCTATCTTTAGGAGGACCACAGGAAACAAACAAAATAGCCAAAGATAAAGTTATCAGTGCAAAAAGAACTACAAATGTCTTCTTCACATTTTTTTTCATAGAATCCTCTCCTTATTGCTGTTGATATAGTGCAAAATTTCATATTTTTTATTATTATCCTCTTACTTACGAGTCTATCTCAGGGTAAAGAGGGACAAAATAACTACTTTTTTCGATTGTTCACGCTATTTGAAGGAATCACCAAATACCTGCCATTAGTGTATCCGTGGAAACGCCATGAGTTCTGACCTGTGGGACTTCCCCCCCGAAAGAAGAAAGCCTTGTCCCCTCCATCCCCACTGCCAGGATCGAAGGAATAGGCTCCTCTGTTGGTTGTCTCCGGGTGATAGATTCGCTCATATTCTACCGATAACCCTCCTCCTTTTATAGGTTGTCTGTATGTCTGGGGGGGTCCATAGGCGGGGGTAACTTATACTCCTACCCTCTTGTAAAACTCCTTCTGTTCCTTTTCCGGTAGAAGCAATCTTATTTCTCCCCTTATTTTATCCTCACTGACTGCTTTCTTTATCAGGTTCTTTTGTTTCTTCGTCCGTCCGTCTATGATTTTTAAAACTTTTTCTATCTCTCCTCGCCGGTACAGCATTCCCATAACCTCGATTCCCTGGATAATGTCTTTATTTGTTTTGGTGATCCCTGTTTCATCTGTCTTTTTCATATCCCCCCTTCTCTGGGATATGATCAACTTATGAACGGAAAACCTTGCAGGATCCGGAACCCGAATCATCATTCCCTTATAGTCTATCGTTATAGTTTCCTTTTCCAGCATTTCCATATATCGTAGGGGACTGGCGTTCACTCCCAACCCCGGCAGGTTTACGAATCCTTCAATACCGCTTCCAGTGTCGGGAACAAAAAAATCTATGGTCAAAAAACTATGTATTAAACTCATTGCCCCTTCACCGTGAAAATCTATTTCAAAATCCAAAGGTTTAAGTATTTCAGGGATGTTTACGGAAATCTTGCTCTTTCTTAAAAGATTGACATTTATATCTATATCCGTTGTCCTTATTCCGGGAAGTTCTTCATCCTTGAAGTGGTGTTTGTAAAAATAGATACACCAACTCCCCACGATGATTATGTCTTCAAGGATCCGGTATTTGTTCAACTTCGTCAATATCTGATCAACCAATTCAAACTGGTTTAACATTCAACAATTTCTCCAAATACTTTATTTTTTTGTTCAGGTCTTTCAGGGCTTTTTCGTAGGATTTTCTCTGGTCTATATCGGCGGATAGTTTTTCTATCTTGTCCTTGTCTTTATCGGGAATTCCCACATAATCGTTTTTTACTCTGGAACCCTCTCGATGAAGGAGATACAAGTAGTCCCTTCCCTTGATTTTTCTTCTCGAAAGTTTTCCTTTGGGCAGGGAATGAATAAGCGAAAGATACCGCTCTTTCTTGTGAATAGAACTCCTCAGTTCTTCTTCCAAAACGCCTTTGACAATATCCACTAGTTTTCACCTCTCTTAGTTTTTACTATACATACTCTTAATTATTATAAACTGTAGAGTAAAAAAGATCAATAACCGCTCGTTTTAAGAGAGGGGGGAAAAGTTTTTTTTGCTTCAGCCGGGATAATTTCGCTTTTAGTGTCTCCGTTAAGAACCTCCATCAAAACATCCCTCTATCCGCCATTTATAGCCATTCTGAGAGGCGGTAAAAGGGGGGTGGGTAGGTTTTCCTTTTTACGAAAAAAAAGCCCCGTTAAAAAGGCTTCTGTTGATGTCGTTACGCTGTTGTCTTTCACATTAACCAATCCTTATTTTGCCCTATGGGAGACATTGGAAATTAAGTGGAGTCAAGCCGGTATTCCTTCTGCCCTTTACAGGGCTTATATAGAGAATAGGGGTTGAAGTGGAAAGCAGTGGAGAAACTTTTTTATAAAACTACCTGTAGCCATATAGAGACCGGCGTAAAAAAAACTAAACCCTATTCATAACTGTTTTAGCCTACTCAACAACCTATACATGGGAGACAAAAATTTTACCATATCTTTTTCTTGCCGTGCTTTCCACTTATTCAAAATCTTCGCCACAGTCTTCTTTCGAATCCGCTTTCTGCTTATCTTTTTTTCCGTCTTGGCTCTCATATGCTCATGCTGTTCTTCCGAATCCATGTATTGAATCCGATAGGGCAACCCCACACATTTTCGACAGAAAAGGTTTCTCCCGCACTGCTGATAAAGTTTTAACACCTTCCTGCCACAATCGGGACAGAGAAAATAAGCCCGTCTTCCTCCAAAATGCCAGGGAACCATTATGACTTCCGCCAGTCCTTCCCTGAATGGGACAATACCCTGAGTGAAATTTTCCGGTGGCTTGAAGTTCCTGATGTCAACGCTCACATAATCATCGAGGAACTGTCTCTGGTTTGCTCGCCTATCCTGACAGAACCTTCCCTTGCGATCCCGCTTTATATGGGAAGTTCTCCCTGATTTACCCCGGTAACCGCTTTTATAGTTATCTCTGATACCCATAACTTCTTCCTCCAGAATAAAAATACCGTCGAAATCAATCGCCTTAACTTTGTTAGAATAGCAGAAACTTCCGATGAATTATGCCATTCCTCTAAAAGTTTTTTAATAGAAGAAAATCACGAAAATCCTATGGTGTTTTGCTGTAAATCCCTGATGCTGTGTGGGTTTGTGATTGAGGTAATAGTTTTTTTGTTTATTCCAACGGTATTTTTTTCGATTTAAATCCTTTTTTTTTAATTAAAAAAACTTTTTTTGCTATTTTTATAAAATTATCTACCAAAATATCCCGCTTTACTCTCTTCTCAACCGCTACACCAACACTTCACCTTGTTTTTCCTCCTTCTTTTCCTACCTTTTCGTCTATTTCTCATCTTTTGCAGTTAATAAGGGATATTGGATAATTTTATATTTATAATATTATATACTCCATTTGTGATAAGACTCCCTATTATAGGTAAATTATCACTTTTGGAGTATAACATTATATACAGTAAAGAATTATAAATTATCCTCACTGATTTATTATCATCTAATTGCTCTGAACTTTGTTTATTTTATTGAATATCTCTTTTAGTCTCTCCCTCTCTTCATAGTCCAGTCGATCAACTCTGATTTTCTTATAAATTGCAGTCCAATTTTCTCCCCCTTCCGCCATAGCCTTAACTTTGTCCTCCCGTTCCTGCTTGTAGTCCCTTTGGGGAATATCGCCCCTGAGATTCGGGTTAATATCGCTTCGTTTCTTGGTTTCCAACTCTTTCCTTTTTTTCTTGTCGTCCTCCCCTTGGTCAAAGTCCTCTCCCCGCAAAGCTTTCACCGTATTTTTTGCAATGCTTCCCCAGGGAGTCTTGTCCAAAGTTGAGATAAACTCATAATTGGTATAAACCTTGAATTCATCCTGATTGATAAGTTTTTGGTCTAATCTAACCTGTATCCCCTCCGGCAAACTGTGAAGGAGAAGGACTATACGTCGGGTGTGGTCTGGGACGGTTTTCCCCGGTATCCTATCGAGTTTGCTTCTGAATAACCTGCCGATGATCTGAGTGATTCCCTGTTGAATTATGGCTTCTTGTTTTTCTTGCAGGTCTCCGACGAGGTGGAAATTGTTTAAACTCTGTTGGAGAAGTCCGCCTATTGCAGAATTTGGAATAAAAAGATTGCAGTCTATTATGACCAGATCCCTGTCCGGCATATTGACGCCATAATCCATACCGGATTTTACATAACTGACGATAATATCTTTCTTTGTGTCTTCTGTTGATTTGTCCCAGGTGAACGCCTCGTAATTCCGCTCAAAAAAGAGAGAGGCAAAGTCGGGGATTCCGCTTTTTCCGGTGGTTAACTGCCGATAGGTTTCCATCGCCTGAGATTTATTTTTCTCTACGGCAAAAATCTTTATATTTTTTTGCTTCTTCTTTACCTCTCTGCATATTTTCGCTGTTCCATAAGAGGATATTCCCTGATTCATTATGAGAAGTGTTACATCGAAGGAAAACGGAGTAATTTCTGATTTACAGACTTTCAGTGGAGGCGCAGGTTCTTCGTTCCCATCCGCTTCCAGTTCAATGCAATAATTAACCAGGTTCACCAGTTCGCCCGGAATAGTTGCGGATACCATTATCAACTTTTTCGCTTTCAGTAATTGGATTATGGGGGTTATATCCTCCCCCGATAGAATGGGAGTTCGACAAGGTGAATGAGGAAAAAGGACTAAATCACCATCATCGCTTTCCCCATTCCACTCTTCCCATAGGAAAATTCCGCCTGTCCAGCTTTTATTCGGCTTATTAAAGAATACCGGAAAATCATATTTTATACAGGGATTCCTCATATTTTGAATCAATCTGTTAAAGAACAACTCCCGGTTGATATATGCTTTTTTCTCCTCTTCTTCTGATAAATAATAAGTTTTCCTTGCAGAAAGGCATCTTTGCGGTATTCCAGATATATGCAGTGTATTATATATTTGAAAACAATTTCCGCTTTCGATAATAGCCCTTATATCTTTTGCTTTTTCGTCTTTATTTGTGTAGGTTTCCAGGGATAGGGGATAATGTGGTTCCTGCAAAAGGTCTTCTTTTGATTGAATTCGTCCTAAAAAATTTCCGTATAACTGATTAACGGTTGTCCGTGCGTAAGAAAAAAAACAGTTTGAACAGGTATTTTTTACTTCCTCAAAATATTTTTCAAGAGAGAGGGTAGGCAGAGTGTTTTTTTCAATCAAAGGACAAACACTTCTCCGCCTGTAGCAGTCGCTTTCTGTAACTTGTTCGCTCTTCTTAAATTGGTATTTTGCCCGTAGGAGTTGATTGATGACGCATTTTCCATAGTAAAGGAATTGTGCTTCATCAATAAAAACGATTCTATCATTTATCAGTTTTCTTACTATGGAAAAATTGAATCCTGTTTCTCCTTTCCATGCCAGATAACCGGAATAGGTGGAAATTGCAATCTGCTTTATTTCTTTATCATTTTGCTCGCTGGTATGGATAGATATAACGCCGTTTTTATCTTTCAGATCAAGTTCTGCTTTTAATAGGCTTTCTGCAAAATTTACCTCTCTGAGAGTAAAAAATAATAGTGTTATATTTTCTCCTTTGTTATATAAATTGATTACACTTTTAATAATGTTGTAGGTTTTTCCCGTTCCTGTCGGTGCTTGTACTATAATTCTCCTGTCGGAGTTTTCTTCTATGTTCCTGAAAATATCAGATATGTCAGGGAAAGAATAATATGGATAGTCCTCTGCTTTCGGTTTTAAGGTATATAATGGGATTCTCTCACCTTCATCTTCCGCCGGTAAATCCGGTTCCGACTCCGGGTAACTATAAACCGAATCTATCACGGTTAAGGCTTCGTCCCAGTCCATAGGTGGAGAACATCTTTGACAAAAAACAGGAGCAATTGTTTGAGTAAAAATTTCCTTGCTCATTTTTTTTGCAGTTCTATAGTATCCGGTTAAACTGGTAAGGTCTGTATTACGACTTCCGGCAGGGGAACCATTAAAAATAAGTTTTTCGTAATAGTCAGGCGGTCTTCCAGTCCCTCCACGCTTGCCGTTCCCCCCCGTTTTCTGCCGTGTTCCAGTTCCGGTAGAAGTAGTAGTCTGAGTATTTTGCGTGTTTGACTTTTTCTGTCCTCCTCCAAAGTATTCAAGTTCTCTCTGTCCGCCCTTGAATCCCAGAGGTTGTCCGAATTCCCCCACATTCATTCTTCCAAAGATGGTTTCCGCTTCTTGTAGGGTAAATGTGTTCCCGGAAAAATCAATGGTTTCACAGAGAAGGGACGGAGTTTCATTTTCTTTTAATTTTTTTACATTATAGGTTCCAGGGAGTCTCATGATTCTGGGAGTATCTCCGACTTTATCTCCTCCCAGAAATTCGCCCATCTGATTGACGAATGGAATCTCACTGCCGGTTCCTGGTAAAGGAGTAGAAAATTTTGTAAAACAGTGAATTCCGTTGCCCGTGAAGTTTACCACAGAGGGATTTAGTAACTTGTAGGTTTCAGGTATAATCCCTCCCTCAAAGTCCTTCTTGTCCAGGTCAACCCATATTCCCGGTATTTCTCTGACATATTCCGCCGTTCCACTTCCCGGCAGTGGTTCCCCTGTCATACCATGATAGATGATCTCTCTTGTTTTTTTATTAATGAGTGGTGGAATCTGGTATCTGGGACAAACCCCAAAGTATACGTCAAATCCATTTTGATTTGATTTATAAATAATTTCAAAAGTTTGCCTTATTTGGGGTAAAATTTCTTCATTTTGGCTCTTCCACCAGTATATAGGAATATATTTGGAAAAAGTATAAATCCCAGAATATTTTTTATTTTTGGCTTTTTTAATTTCCTCTTCACTACCGCCTCTTTTTCTTATCTCTTCTTTTATTTCTTTTAATTCTTTATATTTTAAATATTTCAAATATTTATTCGGAATGAATCTGATTTCCATATATCCGGTGCAATCACGGAACCAAAACCCCAAGAATGCTAATGCTTTTTTTCCTAACATATCTACTTTTTCTTTAATCTGTATAATTGATTCCATCTATCGCCCTCCCCGGAGAATCCGCTAGGTGATGGAGTAGTCCATACGGATTCCTCAGATTTACTCCTATTATATTATCCTTTTTTTATCTTATTGTCAACAATCTTTTCCAGTATTCATCGGACTTTATTCGTAAAGTGCTATTACATCACTTTACCAGTTTTTTATTTTTATTCAATTTCTTCTCTTATCTCTTTCAGGGTCATTCGTTTCTCGGTTTGCATAAGTCGGATTTTTTCTATTCGGGAAATGATATTCTTAGGGTAAAAACTTCTGGTAGTTTTCCCCATTGTTATTTTTGTCGGTGGAGGTATAAGATCGTTCTCAAGGTATGTCCTTATTATTCTTTCACTTATGTAAATTTTTTTTTGTTTAAGTATGTATATAATCTGATAGACCGTTCTGTTTTTTTTGAAAAAGTTCAACATTTCATCTGTACTATCGTTTTCTTCTATATATATTATTCGTTCTTTTGGTATTTCAAAACCTTCTTTTTTAAGGTAGTCAATAATATCCTCAAAAGTATATATTGCTTCTTCTTCCACTGAAAAACTGGCTCCTTGTTCAGTCAGGCTTTTAATCACCCCCAAAATATCACCATGAATAGTCAATTCGATTTTAGCAGAGAATCTTTCGCTGACTTTTACATGCAGATAGTCTTCCATCCAGGAATGTTTTGCTTTTTCTTCTTCTCTTTTTTCCATATTATCTATATCTTCTTTTTTCCATAAATTCTTCATCCACTCTTCATGAAACATTCTGTTATATTCTTCATCATCCATATTATTCGCCTCCTCTATCATTTTTATCAATTTCAAGCAGGATCAAAAAGAGTTTGGTATGATTGCGTCATTTTAAGAAAAACTCCTTGAAAGTGTTCATTTCGGCTTCCTGGGATAAAACCCTTAGATTAAAAACCCACAAGCATAACAGGTATATTCTCTACTATGCCGTCGTCTCTTTCTATTTTCAGGGTGTTCTCTTTTTAACCAACATATTGTATAATATAAGAAAATTGTTGGTTAAAATTATCCAGTTCCGAGGTGTTTTTATGGATGTCATAAAAGATATGCTCAGGGATTCCCTCCGCCATGATATGGAGTCCCTGGAACTCTATCAAAAGCGGATAGATTCCATTCCAAAAGGGGTTGTGTCCTCAAAAAAAATCAACGGCAAGTCATATTATTATTTATCCTATCGAGAAGGAAATAAGGTTAAGACCGATTACCTAGGAAAACTCACAGAACAGGAAGTAAAAGAATATCAGGAAAAGATAGAAAAAAGAAAACGGTATCAAAAAATGCTCAAAAAACTCCAAAAGGAGATCAAATTTTTAAGAAAGGTTCTGGGTATAAAAGATGAACTCAAATAGCCAGACGGAGCTGATGGACAAAGTACTGACAGTGATAAATCATAAGGGCATCCTTGATGAAATAATAATTGTGGGAAGCTGGTGTTTGTATTTCTACCGATGGGGATTCGAAGAAGGGAAAACCCTGTCGAAAATAAAGACAAAGGATGTGGATATATGCGTCCACTCTCTCATAAAATCCCCCAAGTCGGTTGATCTCCCAGCCCTTCTGACTCCTCTGGATTTCGAGATAAAATCTGCAGGGGACAATTTCATATTTTTGATTCACCCTCTCCTGAAGATAGAGTTCCTATCTCCGGAAAAGGGAAGGGGAACCGATGAACCTTTAAGACTTCCCAACTTCGGCATAACCGCTCAGCCTCTGCGGTTTCTTGATTTATTGGAAAAAGAGGTCATAACCGTTGAGTGAATATCCGGGTTCCTCATCCGGTATGGTTTGGAGTGCATAAACTGATCGTATCCCAGAGGAGAAGAACTGGTATAAATCAGGAAGCCGGCGAAGAAGGAAAGTCCCACAAGGATGTTATCCAGGGGATTGAGGTTCTGGGTATGGCGGACAGGATGGGACATTTCGACAGGATCACCTCCGCCATAGAGAGTCTGACCAGAAAACAGATAAAACTGCTGAAAGAGGCGGTTGACAAACACAGGGATTATGTGGAACTGCATTTTCCCCAGTTTAAGGATTACTTTAACACCCGATAAACCTGTTTATAAAATCTCCAGTTAAACATACGCCCAAAACAAAATCAATAGGGGGAGTATATCTTTTTATTTTGGTAAATTTTTCTTTTAAAATAAAATATAATTTTTTATTTTAATAAAACAACTTTTAAAATTATTTTATTTTTTAAAATTTATTTTGATTTTTTTTCGCCGAATCCCAGGTTTTGATCAGCGCTTTCTTCGATGAAATCTGGAAGATCCCAGGTTTGAATTTCCGAATCCCAGGTTGATCCCAGGTTGATCCCAGCGATTTCTTCGATGAAATCTGAAAGATCCCAGGAATCCCAGGTTTTGACTTCACTCTACCTTAGGTACCCTTTAAGAAAAAAAAAAAAAAAATTTTCCCGTACTTCCGAAGAGTAAACGGGAAAGTCGGGATAGTCGGGATCGAGTCGATGAAACCTGAAACAAAGTCGGGACAAAGTCGGGATCAACCTGGGATTCGGGGGGTAAAACCTGGGATCTCTTTATATGTAAAATGTCAAAAAAAAGCCAAAAAACTTGAAAAAAAAACAAAATTGAAATTACAAAAAAAATTAATATTTTTTACTATTTTTTTATAGAAAATACAAAAAAAAACAGAATAATAATGATAAGTTTGATGAAATATAGGAAAGAAGCAAAATTACTCTGTAATTAGCCCTATTCCCAACCAAAAACGTTTTCTTCCTTCGAAACGTATTTCTTTTATCTTAGGATAACAGTTTTCTATATGTCGGTTAAATTTTCCGGAAGATAATGCTTGTTGATTAAGGATTTCTTCACAAAAACTTTTATATTCTTTGAAAAGTTCTTCTTTCGATATTTTTGCGTTTTCGTTTATCAGACATCTTTCTTCTACGAAAGTTATCACCGGATCATTGATTCTCTGCCATTCTTTCTTGACGGTTTTCGATGTTTCCGGCTGGGTGAAGCAGTTCTGCTCAAACATTCTGTGAAGCCCGTCTATAGCCAGGTTTAACATTCCTGACAGTTCTTCCGGCGTGGTTATTTTTTTAAGAAGATCCTTATCGGCTTTTTCTATGGGTATCTGGTTATTGAAGGACAGGTATTCCCATCTATCCAGATAAGCTTCCGTTTTATCGGAACTTCCGGGTATTTCGTTGGCGGAGAAGATGAGTCGTGCAAAGGGTCGGAAGAAGAAGGGATCTCCGCATTTATTTTCCGCGTCTATTTCATCTCCGGATACTATGGTTTTGAAGTAGGAACTGCATCTCACTGCCAGTCCCGATAAGTCTGCGAACAGGTTTACCAGTTTCCCCAAGAGTTTTGCTCGTTTAAAGCGGTTGTCCGCCAATTCCTGGAGGGGGATCTGGGAGCAGTTTGATCTGCCTATAAAAATTTGCAACAGATCAAGGAAGGTGCTTTTGCCGGTGCGGGGGAGTCCCGTTAACATGACCGCTTTTCTGAAACTGGTTAAGGGAAGAAGGCAATAGCCTATGAATTCTTCGACAAAAAGACGGTCTCCGGGATGAATCATTTCTTTCATGAAATTGATAAAATTGGGGCATTTTGCCAGGGGATCATATTTCACGGGGATCCTTATGGTTGACAGGTATTCGGGTTTATGGGGGTATATTTTTTTGTTTTTCCAGTCCAGCATACAGTTTTCCAGATTTATCAATTGCTTGCCGTGAGGGTTTATGCTGTCGGGAGAAAAAATATCGCAATGTTTTATATATGATATACTTTCGTTAATAATATAAGTATTAATTTCTTTTTCTCCGACTAATTCCTGGATTTCCGATTTCAGAAAGTGGCTTTCATCCTGATAATATCCGTTTTTGTAAACGAACAGGGATTCTCCCCGGATTGAAAAAGAGGGGTATTTGCCGTAGAAATATTTTCCTATTATTCCGGGTCTTAATTTTCCGTTTTCATCTCTTGCAAAGTCGGGGGTTAAGGGTTTCCAGTAGAATAGTTCCCTGTTCCCTATTAAATCTTTGACTTTTGCCCATGCTTCTGCCGGGTCCGGTATGGAGTTTATGAAGGAATCCATATCAGAACCCTCTCCCGGTGTGGTGAAGGCGTGGAAGGTCATTTGAGATTGAAGTTGTTTTATGACGGTTTGTCCTGCATCGTCATTGTCATGGCATATTATGATTTCCCACCCTGTCTTTTTCAGTTCGTCGGGGTTCAGGTTGCTGGCTCCTCCCCAACTGGCGGAATGGACGAATGAAAGTCCGTTCTTTTTTGCCAGGGACTGGATCTGCAGGGTGTTGAAATCGCCTTCAAACAGAATAATTTTGTTATCGGTTTCTTTTCTGTTATCGGGTGAAAATAATGTGTGGTTGAAGAATCCGTTGACGGTCTTGAAGGGTTTGAATTGTCGGCAGGTTTTGGAGTCGCCGAATGGTTTTCTGGTTTTGGCTGATTTTATATTTCCGTCCTTCCCCCTGTAGAAGAAAACCAGGTCGCCCGAATTTCCACCATGAAACACCTTGAAAAAGTTTTCTTTAACCTGCTTCATAAATTCGGTTTCTGTCTCTATGGATTCGATCTCTTTATCTCTCTCTTTTTTCTGCTTTCTTGTAATTTTCTTTAAAGCGGTTTCTATTTCTGTGCTTTCCCTGAGAGTATTTAATCTATCCTCCGCCTTGCTTATTATGGAATCGAATCCGTTCCTCATTATTTCCCCGTGTTTACTGTATTCGAAGGTTCCCAGGTCTGATTGTGCTATGACTTCGGGATGAATTCCCCTATGAAGGAGGTACTTGTAAGCATTATCTATTTTTTGCTCTTTTTGAAGAAGAAGTTCTTGATGGCATATTTCAAAGAATTTATCCAGAAGATCATAAAAATCCCTGTAAAATCCCGTTCTTTGACAGAATCCTGCTATGGCGGAGAACCCGCAGGAGGGGTGAAAACATTTAGCCAGAGTGTCCCTGGATTTGAGGCAGAAGGTATGATGTCCGCAGGAGGGGCATATTGCTTTTTTGCTGCCGTTCCAGAGTTCCTGATTGATATAGTTATTCAGATCTCGTGTCGGTTTTCCGTTGTTGCTGTGGCGGGCTGTTTCGGTGTCACTCATATTCATCCGTCCTTTTCAGGTTAAATTGCAAGGGGAAACCTTCGAACAAAGGCTTCCCCTTACGGAAAATTCCCTGAAAAATCAGCGGATATTAAATTTGCAAAAAACTTAAACGAAATCAAGGGTTTTTATACCCTTAAATTGTCAGGTTTGTTCAAAAATCTCTTGATATATATCAAGATCCGTGTTAGAATATCTTTAGGGTCTGCCAACCCTGAAGAATTTTAATTTGATTTAGTTTTTCTACAAATTCCCGTATCCGCCCAGATTCGGGAATTTCCAATTCGGGGGATCTTTTGCCTGATTAGATCATAACATATTGTAAAAATCAGTGCAAGTTCTCAAATTTGTGTTTTCCCCTTCCTGCCTTGATTACCTTTAATTTCAGTCCTTATTTTTTTATTTTCTTGGTAGGAACCGTAAAATTTTGGTAAAAAATGCAGGACTTCGTGTATGGGAGTCATAAGATAGTAAAGGCAAAATTACTCAAGACTATAATATACATATTTATAATTAATTTTAATATTTAAGTAGAGGTTTTTATGGATGTTTTTGAGTTCAGGGATAGTATTATAAGGGAATTTTCTTCTTATATTCAGAGTTTTATACTTATCCGGGATGAGAGAATAGATCGTAAAGTGAGGGAATGGCTGGAAAAGGGTGTCTTATGGCCTGATCCTCTTATTCAGATCAATCCTTTTTTTGAGTCGGGAGGTTCTGTCGAGGAACTGGTCAAAAAAGGTATTTTACATCAAAAATGTTCATCTATATTTAAAATTATGAAGGATCAACCGGATAAAGTTAAAACTTTAAATCTTCATAGACATCAATATGATGCCATAGAATCGGCTAAGAAGGGTGGAAATTATGTCCTGACTACGGGGACAGGTTCAGGAAAAAGTTTGTCCTATATAATTCCTATTGTGGATTATGTTCTCAGGCGGGGGAGTGGCAGAGGAATTCAGGCTATAATAGTTTACCCCATGAATGCTCTTGCCAACAGTCAATTCGGGGAGTTGCAAAAGTTTTTATGTGATAGGGAAGCAGGTGGAAGAAGTCCGGTTACTTTTGAAAGATATACCGGTCAGGAATCGGAAGAAAAGAGAAGCAGTATTATCGCCCATCCACCGGATATACTGCTTACCAATTATGTTATGTTGGAACTTATTTTAACCCGTCCCCGTGAAAGGGAACTTATAAAACAGGCGAAGAATCTCCGTTTTCTGGTTCTTGACGAACTCCATACATACAGGGGCAGACAGGGAGCCGATGTGGCTATGTTGGTTCGTCGTCTCAGAGATGCCTGTAATGCTTCCAGTATGCAATGTGTGGGAACTTCGGCGACATTATCCGGTGAGGGAGATTATGAAGAACAGAGAAATAAGGTTGCCGGTGTGGCGTCTCTCTTGTTCGGCGATAAGGTAGAGCCTGAAAATGTCATAGGAGAAACCATAAGAAGAATAACTCCCTCCCAGAATATATCTTCTGCTGATTTTGCAAGTAAATTGAAGGAAGTAGTAAAAAATCCCTATATTGTTAGGCAGTGGGATTATGAACGGTTTATTGAAACCCCGCTTTCAGTATGGATTGAAGATACTTTTGGAATAAAAAAAGAAGAAAAATCAGGAAGGCTTATACGCAGTAAACCCAGATCCATATCGGGAGAGAACGGAGCTGCGAAGGAATTATCTCTTTTGACGGGAGAGGATGAGAATAAATGTGCTTATGCCATAAAAGAAGCGCTTTTGGCGGGTTATTCCGTTAAGAATCCTGATACGGGTTTTCCCGTTTTTGCTTTTCGTCTTCATCAGTTTATATCCAGCGGTGATCTGGTTTATGGATCGGTGGAGCCGGAAGATAGCAGGTATATAACTATTTTCGGTCAGAAGTATGTTCCCAACCAGAACAGACGAAAGGTTCTTTTTCCTCTGGTTTTTTGTAGGGAATGCGGTCAGGAATATTATACCGTGAGTTTGTGTTCGGATGAAAATAGAAACTACTTTAAATCTCGTGAGTTGTCCGATACGGATATTGAGGATGGGGAGTCAGGATTTCTGTTTTTCAGCAGGGAAAATCCCTGGAGCGATGATTTTGAACATGTAAGGGATAAAATTCCTGAAGACTGGATTGAAGAGTTCAAGGGAAATTTCAGGGTGAAGAGGGAACACAGAGATAAAATGCCCCGGCGGTTTATGGTTCAAACTGACGGTTGTCATGGAAATGACGGTATGGAATGTCATTTTATTTCTGCTCCTTTCAGGTTCTGTTTAAATTGCGGTGTAACTTATGGTTCAAGACAGCGTTCTGATTTCGGTAAACTGGTTTCTCTTGGGAACGAAGGTAGAAGTACTGCTACCACTATTTTGAGTTTACAGGCGATACGGCATCTGAGACTTCAGGATCTGCCCAAAAGAGCCAGAAAACTTCTGAGTTTTACTGATAATCGTCAGGACGCTTCCTTGCAGTCTGGGCATTTTAATGACTTTGTGGAAGTGGGTCTTATAAGAGCCGCTCTTTATAAAGCCGTGAAGGAGGCAGGAAAATCGGGACTTGCTCATGATGTTCTCACTCAGAAGGTATTCGATGCTCTTAATCTTCCCGTGGAGGATTATGGTGTAGATGCATCAGTCCGTTTTGCTGCACTTAATGAGACAAAAAAGGCTTTCCGTCAGGTATTGGGTTACAGGTTGTATAGGGATTTAAAACGAGGTTGGAGAGTTACATCTCCCAATATGGAACAGTGCGGGCTTTTAAAGATAGAGTATATGTCTCTTAAAGAGGTATGTTCGGCAGAAGATGTATGGCATAAATGTCATCCCGCTATTTCAACGGCGGAACCTGAAACAAGGGAAATAGTATCCAAAACTTTATTGGATTACATGAGAAGAGAACTTGCTATAAAGGTTGATTATCTGGATCAAAATTATCAGGAACAGATACGGGCGGGTAGCAGACAAAAACTCCAATCTCCCTGGGCTATTGATGAAAACGAGAAGATGGAACATGCTTCTGTGGTTTTTCCCCGATCCAGACAGAAGAAGGATTTCGGGGGACACAGTTATCTTTCACCCAGGAGCGGTTTTGGTCAGTTCATAAGGAGAAGATCCACTTTTAGGAATTATGATGGCAAAATAAATATGGAGGAAACCCAGAAAATAATCTTTCAGATACTGGAAGCCCTTAGAACCGCCGGTTTAGTTGAAATAGTAGAGGAATCCAGAGTTGGAGATGTTCATGGTTATCAGGTTCCGTCATCGGCATTTGTGTGGACTGCGGGAACGGGTTTATCGGGACTTTACGATCCTATCCGGGTTCCCAATCAATCCAGTAAGGGAACGAGAACCAATAAATTTTTTGTTGATTTTTATTCGGGAGTTGCATCTGAGTTAAGGGGATTTGAAGCCAGGGAACATACCGCCCAGGTTCCCAATGAATTGAGAATTCAGCGAGAAGATAGTTTCAGAGAGGGGGAACTTCCGATTCTTTATTGTTCTCCCACCATGGAACTGGGAGTTGATATATCGGAA
>Ga0067045_1028141_pt1 | contig 41635 bp, 34 predicted proteins | sample TerdegcTABiofilm_FD_59184 | JGI IMG/M metagenome (GOLD analysis project Ga0067045, IMG submission 59184) | Combined Assembly of (Gp0054472, Gp0054536) Wastewater bioreactor microbial communities from Singapore -Terephthalate degrading... | reverse complement strand
CAAACCATGAAATACAGGTCATCGTCTTTGGCTAACTCGGGCGGGCACGGAGGCCCGCCCCACTAAAAGACAGCCTAAAAGAGAAGCTCTTCCGGAAACCAACCATCATGAGCCTTCGGCTCAGCTAAGATCATGAGAACCAGTGAAGCAGGCTTCCTTGCACATGCAAGCACCATTTTCAGAACAGAAACCGGGAACCTTATTTTCTTGGTAATTGCCGTGACTTACAAAAGTCACCTGCAAACCGTGAAAATACAGGTCGCTGCCATTGGCTAACTTGGGCGGGCACGGAGGCCCGCCCCACTAAGAGAGAATTTCATCCGGAAACCGGAAACCGATGTTTCTGCCAACTGACCACTGACAACTTTATTCTTTTGGTAGCTGTCAAAGATTCTGGTCGGCTGCCGCAATTAGTCTGACAATGCTGTCACCGTCGGGTGCTTCCATGAGTTGGCGCCGGAAACCGGCATCTTTGAGCATCTTGGAGAGCTTGGCCAATGCCTTGAGATGCAGGCCGATGGAGTTTTCCGGGGCCAGCAACAGAAAGAAGAGGTGAGCCGGCTTGCCGTCCAAGGATTCGAAATTGATCCCGGCCAAGCTACGGCCGAAACCGAGGATCAAGTGGTCTAAGTGGGGCAGTTTGCCATGGGGGATGGCGATATGATCCCCGATGCCGGTGCTGCCCAGATTCTCCCGCTCCAGGAGGACGGCAACGACTTGATCCCGGGTGAGTTTGTCACAACCTTGGACTACGGCGGCGGCCAACTCTTCCAGGACCTCTCGTTTGTTAGAGGCCCGCAGGGACGGGACAATTGCCTGGGGCTGCAACAGTTCGGCAATATTCATGCTCTTGACTCGATCAGCTCAGTTCCGGCTCGATGAGGCCAAAATTGCCGTCCCGCCGACGATACAGGATGTTGAGGGCAGCACTCTGGGCATTGGTAAAGACCAGGACTTCGTCATTGCCGGATTTGAGTTGCAGGACCGCCTCGTCAATATCCATGGGTTTGGCCTCCAGGGAGCGGCTCCGGATGATGGCTGGGCCAGTCTCAGGGGAGAGAGAATCGGCGTCAATGACATTGAGCCTGGCCGCCAGGGCTCGGAGATTCCGGCTGGATTTGAGGGCTCGGGGGCGTTCCCGGAATCGCTTCAGTTGTTTTTCGATCTTTTCCATCGCCAAATCAATGGCCGAATACATATCGCCGGTTTCTTCCCGGCCTTTGATCTTCAAACCATCGCCGATGACGGTGATGTCCGCCTGATGCCGAAACTTCTCGATTCCCAGGACGACGTTGGCTTCCAAAGGGGTATCTATATACTTATCCATCTTGGATAACTTTTTCACCGCATAATCTCTCAGGGCATCGGACGGATCCACATGGCGAAAGGTGACGGAAATTTGCATAGAAATCTCTCCAACACATAAAAGATGTCATAACCGGGGTTATGGCTTGATTGCAGGCGTGGGGGATTAATTAACCAACTTTTTCTTCCCGGCCGTCAGCCGGCGCCGTTTGCTTGATGATAATAATCCCAGCATTTCTCTATATTTGGCAACAGTTCGGCGGGCAATGTCGATATTGGCCTGCCGCAACAGGTTGACGATTTCCTGATCACTCAGGGGGTTTTGGGCGTCTTCGGCCATCACCAGCTGCCGGATCTTCTCTTTGACGCTCTCGGAGGCTACCTGATCGCCCTGGACGGAGTTGATGCCGCTGTTAAAGAAGAACTTCAGCTCATAGACCCCCTGGGGAGTGTACATGTATTTGTTGGCGGTGACCCGACTGACGGTAGATTCGTGCATCTGCACGTCTTCCGCAACCTGGCGCAAGGTCAGGGGTTTGAGGTGAGCGATGCCGTAGTCCAAAAAATCCCTTTGGAAACTGACAATGCTCTTGGCCACCCGGTAGATGGTCTTCTGGCGCTGGTGGATGCTTTTGATAAACCAAATGGCGGACTTAAGGCGTCCCTGGATGTAATTCTTGGTCTCTTCGGAGATATGGGTCTGGCCGCTCAAGGCATCGCGATAATAGGCATTGATCCGCAATTTGGGGAGGCCGTCTTCATTGAGGGTGACTTCATAATCGTCGCCCATTTTATAGACATAGATGTCAGGGCTGATATAGCGGGTTTCCAGGGTATCAAAGCTGCGGCCCGGTTTGGGGTCCAATTGGGCTATGAGTGCGGCAGCTTGGGCCACTTCTTCGACGCTGACCTTCAATTCCTTGGCGATGGCAGCATAATTCCGGTTTTCCAGATGCTTCAGGTGGTCTTTGATGATGGGGCGCACCAGGGGGTTGGGCAGTTGTTTGTTTTCCACCTGAATGAGAAGACATTCCTGGAGATTGCGGGCCCCCACGCCCATCGGGTCAAATTCCTGGATTTTTTTCAGGACGTGTTCCACCAAGGCTTCATTTTGATTCAGTTCGGCGGCCAGTTCGCTTACCGGGAGGCGCAGATAGCCGTCTTCGTCAATGTTGCCGATGATCAGGGCGCCGATGATTTTTTCCGTATCGCTCAAGGGAGCCAGCTGCAATTGCCAGATGAGGTGGGTTTTCAGGGAAGGTCCCATGGAGGTTAAATTTTCCAAAGAATGGCCTTCTTTTTCTTCCCGTTCCTGGCGGGGTGCAGGGGGGGTTTTGTCTTCGAGATACGAATCCCAATCGAAGTCATCGCCGACTCGACTCTCCACCATTACCTCGGCGGGCTGGCCATCCTGCGGGGTAACCTCGCCCAAGATCTCGGCTTCGGTGGATTCCCAGGCGTCCGGCTCGGAGTCGTCGTCACTCAAGGTTTCTTCCAGAACCGGGTTAATCTCCAGTTCTTGGTTGATGGCCGTGAGCAGTTCCAGCCGGGACAATTGCAGCAGTTTTATGGCCTGCTGTAATTGCGGCGTCATGATCAGCGTCTGGGTGAGTCGAAGACTTTGTTTGAGTTCCAGGGTCATAGGGCTCTTTGGAGTTAGCAGGATTCCTTGACGATTCCCTTTTATTATAACTGAAAAGATTCGCCCAAGTAAATTTTTTTGGCAATCTCGCTGTTGACAATTCGTGCCGGTGGCCCCTCTTCCAGGATAACCCCTTCGTTGAGGATGTAGGCCCGATCACAGACCCCCAGGGTTTCCCGGACGTTGTGGTCGGAAATCAGGATCCCCAGGTTCTTCTGTTGCAGCTTTTGAATAATCATCTGGATATCGTTGACGGCCAGAGGGTCAATGCCGGCGAACGGCTCGTCCAGAAGGATAAAGCGGGGTGAGGTGACCAGGGCTCGGGTGATTTCCACCCGCCGGCGTTCCCCTCCCGACAGGGAATAAGCTTTATTGTCGGCCAGGTGGGCGATCTTGAGCTCCTGCAGCAGGTCCGCCAATCTCTCCCGACGGGCTCCGGAACTCAAGGGCAGGGTCTCCAGAATGGCCAGGATATTTTCGCTGACAGTTAGTTTGCGGAAGACCGACGGTTCCTGAGGGAGGTATTGAAGTCCCAAACGGGCCCGCTGATGGATAGGCAGAGAAGAAATATCCTGGTCATTGAGAAAGACCTGGCCGCTATCGGGTTTGATGATGCCCAGGATCATATAAAAGGTGGTGGTCTTGCCGGCGCCGTTGGGGCCTAAAAGGCCGACGATCTCACCACTCCTGACTTCCAAGGAAACGCCATTGACAACCGGTTTGCCCCGATAGCTCTTATACAGTGCCTGGGTGCGCAGGATATCCATGGTCAATTACTGGTTGGGCCCATGCCTGGGGCGGGCTGACGGCCTGGTAGCTGAACTTTCTGGGAGGGATGGATCACCGCTTCCACCCGTTTCTGCGGGGCGCCTGTCACTACAGCTCGGTTATCTTTGAGGTAAAAGACGATTTCATGGCCCCGGAGGCTGTTATCTCCCCGCCAGAGTTGGGGATTGCCGGTAAGGACCAGCTTTTCTTCCGAGGCCAGGTAAACGGCTTTATCGCCGGTGGCGACGCGGTCGCCCTGAACCATCCTCACCTTGCCCAGCGCTTCGATGCGGGAGATCTTTTCCAGTCCGGCGGCTCCCAGAGGTGAAGCCGGGGTACCTTTGGGGGCGGCTGCCGGAGAGGCGACGCCGGTCCGTTGGTTGGCCGGAAGGGGTCCAGATACCGGTCCTCCCGGGGCTCCCTCCTTGGTCTGGTAGAAGATCTTCAGGATATCGGCGTAGAGAATCATATCTTTATATCGGGCCACGACGTTGTTGAGGAAGGAGATGAGCTGTTCATTCTGTTCCACTTCCAAGCGGTCCGCGGTGATGCTGAGGGGCAACTCTCCCGCTTCCGCCGGTGGGCTGGAACTGGGGGGGGCGGCCAAACCCGTTCCCCCGGCGAAGCCCAGGAGCAACAGGGCATATATCAGGGCTGTATTGATCTGTCGCATTAGAAATTCCATAAACCACCGCCGGGGCGCATCCTGGTCTTGGTATGCTGGGCCAGATTGAGTTTATTCTGCTTCAGGTCCACCTGCAAGTCACGGCCTTCCACCACGATACGGGAACCCTCCAGTTTAACGGGACCGGGGGCCGTCAGGGTCCGGGTTTGGGGATCGTAATGGACTTCCTCTCCCGTAAAGGTATAATCGGCACTTTTGGCCTGGACATTACCTTGCAGGGTCAGATCCCGAGTTTTGATGCCGATAAGTCCGGTGTCTCCCGTAATAGTGATACTGCTGCCGTCTTGGCCGTAAATCTCCACCCATACCCGGCTGAGGTGGATCCGTTCCTTGTCCTTGATATAGTCGGCATTATCGGCCTTTAACACCCACTTTTTTTCGCCGGCCTGGACCTCGGTGAGGCGGATCTCCCGCATTTCGCCCTGTTTATCCGGGGCCAGAGGGGGCGGCGTCCGCTCCTGGGCCCCAACAGCCGGGGGGAGAAGCAGGCAAAGGCCCAAAACTACCCACCAAACCGCGGTCCTGCGCAGAAGATCGGTTCTCATCTGCCTCCCTCGGGTTGCGGCCAGGCCTGGCCGCACCTGGTGCTGGCCATGGCCAGGGAATTAACCGGTGGTATGACGGGCAAGGATCTTCTCCCAATGGCCTTGGGCCTTAAGGATCAACTCCGCCAGCTCTCGTACGGCCCCCCGGCCACCGGGGACCGAGCTCAGCCACTGGGCGTGCTCCTGGACCGCCGCCGGGGCGTCGGCCACGGCGGCGGCCAGGCCGGCCTGTCGCATCATGGCCAGATCCACCAGATCATCCCCCATGACAGCAGTGGCAGCCGGGCTGAGGCCCAATTCCTCCTGGAGCTGCCGCAGGATGGCCACTTTGTCCCGGACGCCCTGATATACATGGGTAATGTGGAGGTTCTGGGCCCGATGGGCCACCGCCTGGGAGCGCCGGCCGGTGATAATGGCCACCGTGATCCCTGCTTCCTGCAGCAGGCGGATGCCATGGCCGTCCCGCACATGGAAACATTTAATCTCTTCCCCGGCATCGGTATAGATGATCCGGCCGTCCGTCAACACGCCGTCCACATCCAGGACCACCAGGCGGATATTTTCGGCCCGTCGCCGGATTTCCGGGGTTAGTGCGGTGCCCGTCACCACGAGGCCTCCTCCAGGCCGCGACAACAGGCATGCACCGCCAATAAGTCCTGCCAGAAGCGGGGGACCTGGGCCAAGGGGAAACTATTGGGGCCATCGCATAAGGCTTTATCGGGATCGGGATGCACTTCCATGAACACCGCATCCACCCCCACGGCCACTGCAGCCCGACCGAGGGCCGGGATGAAGCGCCGGTCGCCGCCGGAACAGCTTCCCTGACCGCCGGGCAGTTGCACCGAGTGGGTGATATCCATCACCACCGGAAAGCCCAACGACCTCATGATGGCCAGACTCCGAAAGTCCACCACCAGGTTGTTATAGCCGAACATCGTGCCCCGCTCGGTGAGCAGCAGATCGGTATTGCCCACGGCGGTCGCCTTGGCCGCGGCCTGGGCCATATCCCAGGGAGCCAGGAACTGACCCTTCTTGATATTCAAGGGTTTGCCGGTCTTGGCCGCGGCCTCGATCAGATCGGTCTGGCGACACAGAAAGGCCGGTATCTGGATAACATCCAGAACCTGAGCCGCAGGGCCCACCTGATGCACTTCATGCACATCCGACAGGACCGGCAGGCCCACCTCGGCCTTCACCTCGGCCAAAATCTCCAACCCGGCTGCCAGCCCGGGACCGCGAAACGAGGCCCCGGCAGTGCGGTTGGCTTTATCAAACGAGGCCTTGAAGATCAGGGGCACCCCCAACTTGGCCGCATATTCCTTCAAGGCTTGGGCCGTCTCCAGGGTCAGGCGGCGGGATTCAATGACGCACGGCCCGGCGATAAAGACCAGACGCCCGGTTCCCACCACAAAATCGGCGATGTTGACCCCCTGTTTAGCCATGGCCCGGCAGACCCCGCTTATAGTCCCGACAGGCCCGGATATAGTCGGTGAACAGCGGATGCGGCTGCAAAGGCCGGGATTTGAACTCCGGATGGAACTGGCACCCCAGGAACCAGGGGTGGTTTTCCAACTCAATGATCTCCACCAACTCACCGTTGGGGGAGGTGCCGCTGATGACGAACCCCTGCTGCGTCAACTGTTCCCGGAAGGCGTTATTGAATTCGTAACGGTGCCGGTGCCGCTCATGGAAACTCAAGGTCTGGTAAGCCCGGGCGGCCAGCGAATTTTCTTTCAGGACGCAGGGATAGGCCCCCAACCGCATGGTGCCGCCCTTGTCCGAGGACCGATCCCGCCGCACAATGGTCTGGCGGCGGTAATCAAACCATTCCCGCATCAGGTAAATGACCGGATAGGGGTTGTCGGCGTCAAACTCTTCGCTCTGCGCCCCGGCTAACCCGGCGACATGCCTGGCGAATTCTATGACGGCCAACTGCATGCCGAAACAGATGCCGAAATAGGGGATCTGATTGACCCGGGCATATTGGATGGCCTGAATCTTGCCCTCCACCCCCCGATAGCCGAAGCCGCCCGGGACCAGGATGCCGTGTAAATTCTGCAGCAGGGCGTCAGGACCTTCCCGTTCCACCGTCTCGGAATCGATATAATGCAGATTCACCTGGACGCGGTGGGGCAAACCGCCGTGTACCAAGGCTTCGTGCAGGCTTTTATAGGATTCCCGCAGATTGACATACTTGCCGATGATGCCGATTTCCACGGTATCGGTGGGATGCTTCAGCCGATCCACCAGATCCTGCCAGACCTCCAGACGGGGAGCCCGGGTCCAGATATTGAGGCATTCCACCACCCGTTCGTCCAACCCCTCTTCGTGGAAGAGCAGCGGGATTTCATAAATGGACTCCACATCCTGGGCGGTGATGACGCATTGGGGCTCCAGATTGCAGAAGAGGGCGATCTTGGCCTTGATGTCGGCCGTCAGATTTTTTTCCGTGCGGCACAGGAGGATATCCGGCTGGATGCCGATGCTGCGCAGCTCCTTGACACTGTGTTGGGTGGGCTTGGTCTTGACCTCACCGGCCGTCTTGATGTAGGGGACCAGGGTGACGTGGATGTAACAGACATTCTGCTTGCCCACATCCCCTTTGAACTGACGGATGGCCTCCAGAAAAGGCAGGCTTTCGATGTCCCCGACGGTGCCGCCGATCTCCACGATGGCGATGTCCACCTGCGGCGCCAGGGCCAGGATGGTCTGCTTGATCTCATCGGTGATGTGGGGGATGACCTGCACTGTGCCGCCCAGGTAATCGCCCCGCCGTTCTTTATTGATCACCCGGTAATAGATCTTGCCGGTGGTGAAATTGTTTTCCTGGCCCAGGGTGACCGAGGTGAAGCGTTCGTAATGGCCCAGGTCCAGGTCCGTTTCCGCCCCGTCATCGGTGACGTAGACCTCCCCGTGTTGGAAGGGGTTCATGGTGCCCGGATCCACATTGATGTAGGGGTCCAGCTTCAGGTAGGTCACTTTCAGACCCCGGCTCTCCAGCAGGGCCCCCAGGGCGGCGGCAGCCACCCCTTTACCCAGGGAGGATAAGACGCCGCCAGTGATAAAAATGAATTTGGTTTTCATAATGAACCGATTTTCTTATGGCGAAAAAATCCTAAGGGTATCCGGCCCCGGAGCAAGTCGGCACCGGCCCGCTCGGCAACCCGCGGCCGGGCCCCGTTCTGAGAAAGGGATGCTGCATTCTCTGTTTATATCTTGTGTCCAGCTGGAGTGTCAAGCAGATCGGCACCGGACCCTGCCGCCGACCGGGAAGAGACCGGCAGGCTTGTTGGTCCGGGATGGAAAGATATGGTCAAAAGTTTAATTGGGGCTGGGAAGAGGGAAACAACCTGGCCGTGCACCTTGCATCGAATCCGCCACCGCGCGGGCTGTTGATCAGTGGTTGTGAACTAGCAGCCACCACGACACGCACCGCCTTGCTTACCGCTGCTTCCTCCCGGACCTGACGGGGTTCACAAGCGTCCGTTGCGTGGGGTCCAGTTCTCCCGGCTGACCTTCAGTTACCGAACGGCGCTGCGATCCTTTGCGAAGGAATTCGACCCCGCTGAGCGGATCTCGGGCTACAGGGCACCGCTAGCTCCCCGTCTAGCACGACCAGGATAAGTCTTAAGGGCGGCACGGGTTACTCCCGGCCGCCGCTGTCAACCCGTTCTTTTAATTCTTTTCCTACCTTGAAGAAAGGCAATTTCTTTTCGCAGACCTCGATGACCGCGCCGGTCTTGGGGTTGCGGCCCTGATAGCCGTCATAACACTTCACCTTGAAACTGCCAAAGCCCCGAATTTCGATGCGTTCATTCTCCACCAGGGCGTCCGTCATATTGTCGAAGATGGTATTGACGACCATTTCCGCCTTCTTGATGGTTAAATTCTCGGCCTTGGCCAAGGCCTCGATCAACTGCGACTTATTCATCTGTCCTCCAGAAAACTCTTGGGACCAGGGGAATAGGGCAACCGGGCTCTCCTGCCCCTTTCGGGCCGACCGATTCGTCAACCTTTTTTCATCATAAACTAAAAGACCTGGCAGGTAAAGAAAAAAGTATATGGACTTTCATGGGTTACCAATATCCCCAAACACCGCTGAGCCTCAGGCCGCCGGCGGCTGGGTCAGGTCCGAGGTGCAGTGCGGACACCGTTTGGCAGTGAGGGGGATAGTGGAAGAACAGTAAGGACATTCCTTGGTGGTCGGGTCCACCGGCTTTTCCCTCTTCAGCCTGTTCATGCCCTTCACCACCATGAAAATGGCCGCCGCCACGATGAGAAAATTAATAATCGTATTAATGAATTGCCCGTAATTCAAAGTAACCGCCCCTGCCTGGCGGGCGCCAGCCAGGGAGAAGTAGGGCCCCGGCACTTTGCCCTCCCGGAGGACGACAAAGAGATCGGAGAAATCAATGTTGCCCACCAACAGGCCGATGGGCGGCATGAGGACGTCATCGACCAGCGATTTGATCATCACCCCGAAGGCGGCGCCGATGATGATGCCCACCGCCATGTCGACCACATTGCCCCGTAAGGCGAATTCCTTAAATTCCTTGAACATGTTACCTCCCCTGGTAAGGTGGTCAGAAAATGCAGTAGTCAGAAAGATCAGTTTCCGGATTTCAGTTTCCGGAAGGGCCTCTCCTTTAGTGAGGCGGGCCTTAAGTGCCCGCCCAGTCCTGCCAGCTGCGGCCACCTCTCATTTTCATGGTGCGCAGCTGACCCGCCGGGAATGGACATTTGTCAGAATAACAAGCCAGTGCCCCAATGGAAAGATCTCAGTGCAAGGGAGGTTCTGTAGGGGCGGATCTGAGACCCGCCCCTACAAGCAGGCCTTTTTACCTTATGCCATTTCCTCTGCCGGTTAGGGGCGGTTTCCGGATGGGCACAAGGGATGAAAAATCAACCTGTAACTACCGGCTCTTGTTAGCGGCCTGTTTTCTTCTGTTGACAAAATTGTAAAATAGTCTATAATAAGGGACAAATACGTTGTTTTTGGGAAAATATCTTTATGGTCGATTCGGAAGCCCTGGCCTGTCTGTATGAAATTACCCAGGCGGTGAACAGACCCGGTTCCCTGAAAAGCGGTTTGCAGAAGATCCTCTCCATCCTGGCCACCCGGATGGGCATGAACCGGGGCACCATCACGATTCTCAACCCCGACACCCGGGAGCTGCAGATTGAAATCGCCCACGGCCTGACCGCCGAGGCCCGGAAACGGGGCCGCTACAAATTGGGCGAAGGCATCACCGGCCGGGTGGTGGAAAACGGCGAGCCGGCGGTGGTCCCCCGCATCAGTCAGGAACCCCTCTTCCTGAACCGCACCCGTTCCCGGGGCGATCTCCAGAAACAGGACATCTCTTTTATCTGTGTGCCCATCAAGATCGGTCCCCAGACCATCGGCGCCCTTAGTGTGGATCGCCTTTATCAGGAGGATATCCATCTGGATGCCGATGTTCAGCTGCTTACCATCATTGCCTCGGTCATCGCCCAGGCCGTCAACAACCTGATGCGCATCGATCAGGAAAAGCAGCGCCTCCAGGCGGAAAACCTGAAGTTGCGGGAGGAATTGCAGGATAAATACAATCTTGACAATATTGTCGGCAACTCCAGCAAGATGCGCCAGGTGTTCGAGATGATCCAGCGGGTGGCCAAGTCCAACGCCACCGTCCTCATCCGGGGGGAAAGCGGCACCGGCAAGGAGTTGGTGGCCAGCGCCATCCATTATAACAGTAAACGGGCCCACAAACCCTTTGTCCGGGTGAACTGCGCCGCCCTGCCCGAAACCCTGGTGGAGAGCGAACTCTTCGGCCATGAAAAGGGTGCTTTCACCGGGGCCACGCAGACGAAAATGGGCCGCTTTGAACTGGCCCAACGGGGCACCATCTTCCTGGACGAAATCGGCGACTTGAGCCCCACCGTGCAGCTAAAACTCCTGCGGGTCATTCAGGAGCGGGAGTTCGTCCGCGTCGGCGGCACCAAGAGTATGGAAGTGGACGTCCGCATCATTGCCGCCACCCATCGGGATCTGGAAGGGTTGTTGGCCACCGGCGCCTTCCGGGAGGACCTGTATTATCGCCTCAACGTCTTTCCCATTTATCTGCCGCCCCTCCGGGAGCGCCAGACCGATATTATCCTCCTGGCCGAGTACTTTTTACAGAAATATAGTCAGGAAAACAATAAAAATATCAAACGCATCTCCGCTCCGGCCATCGACCTCCTGATGCAGTATCATTGGCCGGGTAACGTCCGGGAGTTGGAAAACGTCATTGAGCGGGCCCTCCTGGTCTGCGATGAAGATACCATCCGGACGATACATCTCCCGGCCAGCCTGCAGACCCTGGACCGGCAAGACGGCAAGAAAGCCGTCTCCCTGGCTGCGGCCGTGGAAAACCTGGAGAAGGAGATGATCATCGAGGCCCTGCGGGCCACCCGGGGCAACCAGACCCTGGCCGCCGAATATCTGGACACCAGCCTGCGCATCCTGGGCTACAAAATCAAAAATTACCAGATCAACCCCCGGCAGTATAAAACCCTGTAAGGGGCGGCCGGAACTGGGGGCCTGAACCCCCCGGGCCCCTTTTGCCACTACCGGTTAGAAGTAGCCCCGTTGTTCCAGCTGCCGCACCATGCTGGCCTTGCCAGCTACGATGAGGCGGTCCCCGGCCTGCAGACGTTCCTGGCCGGTGACGGCCAGCAGCTGCTGGCCTTGCCGTTCCAGGCCAACCACCGTCACGTGATAGATCTCCCGGAAATTTACCTCGGCTAAGGTTTTCTGCAACAGGACCGAGTCAGCGGCCACCGGCAGGGTGGCTAACCGGAAGCCTTCTGCCGGGGAAGTTGCTGCCGTTGCTGAGGCATTCTCTTCCCGGTGCAAGAGGGCAACGGCCGCGGCCATTTGCTCGGGAGCGCCGGCCAGGACCAGGCGATCGCCCGGATACAGGATGAAATCGACGTCAGGGTCAAGGATGGTCTTGCCGGCCCGGTTGACTGCCACGATGGAGACGCCGGTCTCCCGCCGCAGGGTGATCTCTCCCAGAGCTCGGCCGGCAACAGGGGAGGCAGCTTTCAGGGGCAAGACGCGTAAGGACACCGGCCAGTCCAGGTCGGCAGGGATGACATCCAGGGTGGCCGTGAGGACTCCGGCGGCCTGTTCCGCCGCGTCGGCAAAGGGCCGCAGGATGATATCGGCGCCGGTCTGCTGTAAGAGGTGCGCTTCTGCTTCGGAACGGGCCGTCAGGGCGATTTTCCCCGGGAAATGAGACTCTCTCAGTCTCTGCAGCAGATCGAGGTTGAGATCAGGAGCGCGGACCGTTACCACTACCAACCGGGCTGCCGCCAGCGGGAGATGCTGGAGGAGCTCGGGATCTCCCATATCGCTATAAAAGACCGGCAACCCCTGCCGGCGCCACCTCTCCAGGACTTCGGGGTCAAAATCCACCCCCACGATCCTGCGGCGTCGGTCCCACAGATGGCAGGCGATGCCGCCCCCAAAATTACCCAAACCGATGAGAATGACGTCGGCGGCGGGCATGGCAACCGTACTATCCTGGAGGGCCTCCCGATGGGGTGTATGCCGTTCAAAGACCCCCAGCCAAGGTGCCAGGAGCTGATAGAGTCCGGCGGAGTAGAGAATGAGATAGGTGGAGCCGGCGATGGTTACCAGGCCCACCAGGGTGATGAGTCCTAAAATATCCAGGGAGATGTGGCCCAGACTCACCCCCAGCGTCCCCAGGATCAGGGAAAATTCACTGATCTGGGCCACAGTCAGGCCGGCTAACAGGCCGGTGCGTCGACGATAGCCCAAATAACCCATAATCACCATAACAATCAGCGGGTTGCCGATGAGGACAAACAGGGACAAGACCGTGGCCTTGCCCATCTGGGTCCCCAACACCGCCAGGTTGAGGCGGGAGCCCAGATCAATGAAAAAGAAGACCAGGAGAAAGTCCCTGAGGCTGACCAGGCGGGAGCTGATGGCTTCCCGATAGGGGGTGGAAGCCAGGGAGACGCCGCCCAAAAAAGCCCCCACCTCCTTGCTGAATCCCAGGGCGTCCCCCAAGGTGGCCAAGGCAATGGCCCAGGCTATGGCAAACAGGAGGAGCAATTCCTGACTGCGGGCCAGGTAGCGGAGCAGGGGCGGCAGCACGAAGCGCATCATCAGGGCAATGGCTGCCAAAAACCCGGCCCCGGCGAGGAACACCCGGCCCACCGTCAGCAGCAGAGACCAACCGCTGGCCTCGGCCCGGCCACTAAAGGCGGTCAGCCCGATCATCACCAAAATGACCACGATGTCCTGGACAATGAGAAAGCCGATGGCGATGCGGCCATGCAACGCATCAATTTCACCCTTATCCGACAGCAGCTTGACAATGATAATGGTGCTGGAAAAGGTCAGGGCCACGGCGACATAAAGCGCCTCAATTGTAGTGAGACCTAAGGCCAGGGCCAGAAAAAAGCCGACTACGGAGGTGAAGAGGACCTGTCCCAGGCCCGTGGCCAGGGCGACGGTTCCCATGGTGCGGATGAGGTTGAGATCCAGCTTCAGGCCGACCACAAACAGGAGCAGGGCGATGCCGATATGCGCCAGCAGCTCAATCTGGTCATGGCTGCTGATCAGGCTGACACCTGAGGGGCCCACCAGGATGCCGGCCGCCAGGAGGGAAACGATCAACGGTTGGCGCAGGAGCAGACCGATGAGTCCCAACACTGCCGCCAGCAGCAAAATCGCCGTCATCTCTTGAAACATGTTCTCGAAGAGCATCAGCTCGCTCCCATTGATAAATGCTATTAATAATCATGTTTTGGCGCATTCTGTCAATGGACCCGGCGTCGCGACCAGGGCACAACTACCCATCCCTCGCCCCCAGGCGGGACCGATTTATCTTGACCGACACGGCCGGTATTGATAAAATTCATTAATTCTTTTCATAGGTTGTTATTTTCGCTAGAAGACAACGTTGTCAGTGGTCAGAGAAATCAGATTCCGTCTTCCAGTTGCCGGAATAGCTTTTCTTTAAGTGGGGCGGGCCTCCGTGCCCGCCCAAGTTTGCCAAAGACGATGACCTGTATTCCTATGGTTCGCGGGCTCCTTTGATAAGTAATGGTAATTACTAAGTAGTTTTCTTCCTAAAATCGCCGTTACCCGGACCAGGCAAGGGGATGAAGATAAAAAACCTGCCTGTAGGGGCGGGTCTCAGACCCGCCCCCATAGGGCCTTCCTCTCACAGATATCTTTCCGGATGGACATTAAGTAAGCTTTTCCGAGCATTCCCCATGCTCTCCAGGCAAAAGAAAAACACTTTTCCTTGCCCGTTGGCGCAGCCAACCTGAGATGAACCATAATTTTCTGAGACGCCGTGACCATTCCCATCCTCACCGATCTGGTGATCATCTTCGGCCTGTCGTTGCTGGTGCTCTTCGTCTGCCACCAGTTCCGTATCCCGGTGACGGTGGGCTTCATTTTTACCGGCATCCTGGCCGGCCCCCACGTTTTCGCCCTGGTGCCGGCGGTGGACCAAGGAGAAATCCTGGCGGAAATCGGCGTCATTCTCCTGTTGTTCACCATCGGTGTGGAATTTTCCTTTGCCAACCTGCTGCAGATCCGGCAATCGGTCCTGGTGGCCGGTCCGGTGCAGGTCGTAGCCACCGGCGGCGCCGGGCTGCTTTTGGGCCGGCTCCTGGGGGAGAGCTTCCACAATCCCGATCCTGATGTGCTGCTCCTGGCCGGCAATCTCCTCATCACCATGGGGTCCCCGTTACAGTTGGGCAAGGTGGCGGGATTGTTTGCACATATTCCAGGGGTAAAGCCCCAGGAGGAATAACTAGATGTTTTGGCTGATATTATCTTGACCTTAGACCGATAGATCATAGCGAAACGGATTTTGTTGAGGAGAGTGCATGAATTGGTACCAACTGGAGATTAACAGACTGTTTGGCGAAGTAAACAGCTCAGAATCTGGTCTGTCTGAGGCCGAGGCGCAAGAACGTCTGCGCCTCTATGGTCCCAACAGATTGGCCAGCGAAGGTAAGATCAGCTGGCTGGGGATAGTCCTCAACCAATTTAAGAGTCCTTTGATCTATATCCTCATGATTGCCGCCGTAGTGACGGTTTTTCTGCAGGAGTATAAGGACGCCGGGGTGATTGCTACCATTTTGCTCCTGAACGCTCTGGTAGGTTTTATCCAGGAGTATAAGGCGGAGAAAAATGTTCAGGCCCTGAAAAAGATGGCGGTGGCCAGGGCGCGAGTCCTCCGGGACGGCAAGGAACGAGAGATTGACAGTGAACAACTGGTGCCCGGTGATGTGGTTTTTCTCACTTCCGGATCACGGGTCCCGGCTGATATCCGCCTCCTGAAAACCATTGAATTGAGAATTGATGAGGCGGTCCTCACTGGGGAGTCTTTGGCTGCAGAGAAGAAGGCGGTCCAGATTGAGGAAGATAATCTTATTCCGGGAGACCAAATTAATATGGCCTTTATGGGAACCGCTGTGATCAACGGCCGGGCCCAGGGGATCGTAGTGGCCACCGGCTCCCAGACCGTATTAGGGCAGATTGCCAAGGATGTCCAAGAAATCACCTTAACCAAGGCTCCTCTCCAGGAAAAGATCGACCGTTTTGCCCAAGTCATCGGCATAATCGTCATGGCTGCCTCGGCCCTTCTCTTTCTCATCGGCATTCTGTTAGGCATTGGTGCCACAGACATGTTCATGACCGCAGTGGCGGCAGCAGTGGCTACTATCCCAGAGGGACTGCCCATTGTGGTGACCATCACACTGGCGGTGGGCACAACCCGGATGGCCCAGCGGCATGCCATTATTCGCCGTCTCCCTGCTGTGGAGACCCTGGGCAGCACCACGGTAATCTGCACCGATAAGACCGGCACCCTCACCAAAAACGAAATGACCGTCACCCGGATCTTTGACGGTCGTCGTATCTTTGAGATCACCGGCAGTGGCTACAATCCCGAGGGTGAGATTCTGGAGGCGGGGCGGCGCATCCATGCTGACTCCGACCCTGATTTGGCCGCGGTTTTCCGTATCGGCCTGTTGTGCAATGAATCGGACGTTTTTGAAGAAGAGGGGCAATATAAAGTGGATGGCGACCCCACTGAGGGTGCCTTGATCATCGCGGCTATGAAAGCCGGCTTGAGCCCCCCCATGGAAAGGGAAAAATTTCCCCAGCTCTTTATCATTCCCTTTGAATCGGAGCGGGGTTATATGGCCACCCTGCACCAGGACGGCGACCGCAACCTCATCATGGTCAAAGGGGCGCCGGAAAAGTTATTGGATATCTGCGCCGCCTGCCGTTTTGAAGCCTGGGAAGAAGTTCCCCACGTGGCCGAGCAGTTTGCCCGGGAAGGGTTGCGGGTCCTGGGGTTGGCATACAAAGAAGTCCCACCCGATAAAAGGGAAATCACCCTGCAGGACCTGGCCAGTGGCTTGATCTTTGCCGGCCTGCAGGGCATGATTGATCCACCCCGGCCCGAGGCCATCGAGGCGGTGGCCGGTTGTAAAAGAGCCGGCATTCGGGTAGTGATGATCACCGGTGACCACGCGGTCACCGCCGAAGCCATCGCCAGGGATCTGGGTCTGGTGGAAGAGGGTGAGGGCGTGGAAGATCTGGCTTCCAAGCCCACCGAGGCTTTGACCGACGATGAACTATTCACCCTGACCCAAGAAGTTGCGGCGGTATTGGCCCGTCGAGCTGGTCTGGATGGCCGTGTTTCAGACACCGTCACGGGCCGCCATGTCCAGGCGATGGCGGATCTGGAGTTTTTTGCCCTCCTGAAAGATGTCGTTGCCGCTTTGGTGAAGCGGGCGGGACCTGAGGGAGCGGTTTACAACGTGCTCACCGGTAAAGACCTGGAGACCCTGAGCGATACGGCCCTGTTTCATCTGGTCAAAAAAGTCTCGGTCTTTGCCCGGGTGGCACCACAACACAAGTTGCGCATCACCCAACAGTTGATCAAGCAAGGCGAGATAGTCGCCATGACCGGCGACGGCGTCAATGACGCCCCGGCCCTCAAGGCCGCCCACATCGGCATAGCCATGGGGAAAACCGGGACTGATGTGGCCAAAGAAGCCTCGGATATGATCATTGCCGATGATAATTTCGCCAGCATCTTCCGGGCCGTGGAATTGGGGCGGATCGTTTTTGACAACATCCGCAAAGTCACCTTTTTTCTTATCCCTACCGGCATTGCCGCCATTATCTCCATCTTGGGAACGCTGATGCTCGGTTTGCCGTTGCCCTATCTGCCGGCCCAACTCCTCTGGATCAACCTGGTGACCAATGGCCTGCAGGTTCTGGCCTTGGCTTTTGAACCCGGAGAGAAAGACGTCCTCCAGCGACCGCCCCGATCCCCCCAGGAAGGGATCATGTCCGGCCTGCTCATCCAACGAACTATTTTGGTGAGCCTGATCATTTCGGCGGGCGTGGTCTATGAGTTTGGCCATGCCATAAACCAAGGCTTGTCCATGGAAAAGGCCCGCACGATAGCAGTGACCACCATGGTTTTCTTTCAATTCTTTCAGGCGTTCAATAGCCGTTCCGAGACCCATTCCCTGGTTACCATGAATCCATTGGGGAATCCGTATCTTTTTTTTGGGGTGATTGCCTCCATCATCGCTCATCTGGCGGCCATCTATGTTCCCACCATGCAGTGGCTTTTCCGCATGGAGCCCATCAGTGCCCTGGAGTGGTTCCGTATCGGGGTGGCTTCCATTACCGTCATTGTGCTGGTGGAAATTGACAAATGGCTCCGGCGGCATCATATTCTGGGCCTCTAAAACCGGGCCGTGGAAAGGGTGAATTTTTCTTATCGCCCCGGACCTCTAGGTTACGGTTAACCACGCCGCAACCCATATCTTTACAGCCGGTGCATCTCAACCGGCGAGGAGAACCCGATGATCCTGCCAGCAGCTTTGGCCAATGGGACTGTGGCCTATTTTTCCATGGAGATCGGCCTGCAGCCGGAGATCCCCACCTACAGCGGCGGCCTGGGGGTGCTGGCCGGCGATACCCTGCGCTCGGCCGCCGATCTGGGGGTGCCCATGGTGGGTGTCACCCTCCTGCACCGCCGGGGCTACATGCGCCAGCATCTCGACCCCCAGGGCAATCAGACCGAGAGCCCCGAGGTCTGGAACCCCGAGGATATCCTGGAACCGTTGCCCCAGCGCCTGGCGGTGGTCATCGAGGACCGGCAGGTCCAGATCCGCAGCTGGCGCTATCTCCTGAAAGGCCAGAACGGCTGGACCGTGCCGGTCTTTTTCCTGGACACGGCCCTTCCCGACAACAGCCCCTATGATCAGACCATTACCGACAACCTCTACGGCGGCGATCAATACTACCGGTTATGTCAAGAAGTGGTCCTGGGTATCGGCGGCGTCGCCCTGTTGCGCGCCCTGGGGTATGAGGACCACCTCATCTATCACATGAACGAAGGCCATTCCGCCCTGCTCACCCTCCCCTTGCTGGAGAGCCAGGCCGCTGCGGCCAGGGGTGACTTCCCCACCGAAGACGACTTTGAAGCCGTGCGGCGGCACTGTGTCTTTACCACCCATACGCCGGTGCCGGCTGGTCATGATAAGTTTCCCTGGGACTTGGTGCGCCAGGTGTTGGGTATGACCCGGACGAGCCTTTTGGAGGCCGCCCGTTGTTGTATGCAGGGCTTTCTGAACATGACCTATCTGGCCCTGCGCTTTTCCAGGTATATCAACGGGGTGGCCATGCGGCACGGCGAAATCTCCACGGGTATGTTTCCCGGCTATCCGGTGAACGCCATTACCAACGGCGTGCACGCCACCACCTGGACCGCCCCGGCCCTGGCGGCCCTTTATGACCGGCATATCCCGGAATGGCGCCAGGACAATTTTTATCTGCGCTACGCCATCGGCATCCCCCTGAGCGACATCCAGGCGGCCCACCTGGAAGCCAAACAGGCGCTGCTGGCGGCCGTGCGGGAACGGACGGGCACCGCCCTGGCCGAAAAAACCCTGACCATCGGCTTTGCCCGCCGGGCCACGGCTTATAAACGCCAGGACCTGCTCTTCACCGATCTGGAGCGGCTGCGCTGGCTGGCCCAACAGGTGGGGCCCTTCCAGGTGATTTACGGCGGCAAGGCCCACCCCCAGGACGACGGCGGCAAAGACATGATCCGCCGGGTGTTTGCCGCGGCCCAGGCCCTGGCCGATACCGTGCCGGTGGTCTATCTGGAAAATTATGACATGGGGTTGGGTAAACTCATCTGCGCCGGCGTTGACCTGTGGCTGAACACGCCCTTGCGCCCCCAGGAGGCCTCGGGCACCAGCGGCATGAAGGCGGCCCTCAACGGCGTGCCCAGCTTCAGCGTCCTGGACGGCTGGTGGATTGAGGGGCACGTGGAACACGTCACCGGCTGGTCCATCGGCAACAGCACCTATCCGCCGGAAGATTACACCCACGACGCCGCCTCGCTCTATGAAAAGCTGGAGCGGATCATCCTGCCCCTCTACTATGGCCGCCCGGAACGCTATGCCCAGGTGCGCCGTTCCACCATCGCCCTCAACGGCTCTTTTTTCAATACCCAGCGGATGCTGTCCCAATATGTCATGAATGCCTATGGGTCACAGGACAAGACAGCAGATATCCTCCAGACCTGACGGTGGGTAAATGCAAGGACCATGACGGCCCTGCCTGCCCTGGCCTGGACCTTGGTCTCAACGAGGCCGGCGGATCAGCTTCTGGGTGCAGCCAAAGCCGCTGCCACCTTCTCTTCGAGTTCCTCTTTGTCAATGGGCTTGATGCAATATTCGAAGGCCCCCCAGGCCTTGGCCTGGCGGGCGGTTTCCAGGGTAGGGTATCCGGTGAGCATGATGACCTGCGTCCGGGGGGAGAGCTTTTTCAGCTCCTCCAGGACGTCAACGCCGCTCATTTTCTTCAGACGGATGTCCAGAATGGCCACATCCACCGTCTGCTGGCGGGCATAATCCAGGGCCTCCTGTTCATCCACAAAAACCGCTACCTGGTGGCCTTTGCGCTCCAACATACGTTTGATCATGATGCCGGCATCAGGCACGTCGTCCAATACCAGGATGTTACCCATGAATCCTCCCTGACCTGAAGTTTTGATTGGCCGAGGCTTCGGGCTGCACCAGAATCTCCTCGCAGTTGTCCTCGTCAACGGTTTGACTATTCAGGGGCAGCTTGACCACAAAGAGCGCCCCGGGGCCGTTGGTCTTCAGCTCCTGGCCGGGGGCGAAGGTGGCCGGGCGGGGACTTACGACCGTTATCCGGCCCTGGTGCTCCTGGACGATGCCATAGGACACTGCCAAGCCCAAACCGGTGCCGATCCCGGGGGGTTTAGTGCTGAAAAAGGGATCGAAGATGCGGGGCAGGTCGTCCGGGCTGATGCCGCTGCCGGTGTCGGCGACACTTACCAGGATATGGTGGCCCGAGGGGCAAAGGTTGGATCTGACCCAGATAATGCCGCCCTGGCCGATGGCTTCAAAGGCATTATTGAGGAGATTGAGCCAGACCTGCTGTAATTTCTCCCGATCGCCGACGATGGCCGGGAGATCGGGCTGCAGGGCCACATCAATGGTGACCCAACTCTGTTGGAAGATGTGTTCCACCAATTGGATTATTTCCCTGATGGTCTGATTAACATCCAAAAGTTCTTTGTGGCCTTCACTGAGACGGGAGAAACTCAACAGATCGGCCACGATGCGCCGGCAGACCTTCACCTGTTTTTCGATAATTTGAATGAACTCATAGCTTTCCTCATCCTGGGGCAGGTCCTCCAGCAGCATCTGGGCGTACCCCAAAATTATCCCCAGAGGTGTGTTGATCTCGTGGGCCACCCCGCCGGCCAGTTTGCCCAGTTCTTCCATCTTGACCGTCTGCAGCAATTTTTCCTGATATCGTTTCAGTTCGGTGATATCCCGGGCGGTGAAAAGCAGGCCTACCAAGCGTTCCTGGTCAAAGATGGGGACTTTTACCATATAGAACCAGTGTTGGTGCTGTCTCTGGATCATCACCTCTTTATGCAACGGCCGGCGGCTGCGGATGATGGCCAGGTCTTCTTCGTGAATCTGGGCGGCCACGGCCGGGGGGAAGAGGTCCACATCAGTGCGGCCGATGACCTGATCCGCACTCCAGCCAAAAAAATTCAGAAAAGATTGATTCGCCGCTTGGTAAATGAGGTGGGCGTCCTGCAGGGTCACCAGATCGGGGGTCATGTCCAGCATGGTGCGCAAGAGCTGTTGTTGGCGGGTCAGGGTCTCTTCGGCTGTCTGCAGTTCTTGGATATATTGGCGAAGGCTTACGGCCATATAATTGAAGGTATCGGCCAGGGCCTGGATTTCGTCGCCGGCCAGCTCCCTGTAGACTCGGCAATGGGTGCAGCCGGCAATCTTTTGGGTGACCTCGCCGGCCTGACATTCCGGACAGAGGGTGCCGGTCAGAAGCCAGCAGCGGCGTTGCCGATCGCCATAAACGGGACAGGCGGAATTTTGACAGTTCTGGATATCCCAGCAGGAGGGGCCGGACTCGGGAAGGGTAACCAGGTCCAGGTTACCTCGCACTATCTCCTCGGCCGCCTGTCGCAGGATATTTAACCGTCGGGTGACAGTGTCGGCAAACAGCGTCCCCAGCAACACTGCCACCAGGGCGGCGCCGGCCGAAACGAGAAAAACGATATACAGCAGACGGGTCACCGCGGCCTGGGCTTTCACCTGGGAAAGGCCCAGGCGCACCATACCGATGCGTTGGGATCCCACCAAGACTGGAACGGCGAAATCATAGACCCGCTCATCCTCGGTTATGAGCAGCTGGATGTGATACTTGGCCTCCGGCGGGACCGGATTGGCCGCCAGCAGATCAACGGGAAAGCCCCCCAGGAAGGTATGGGACAACACCTGCCCTTTGTTATCCTGAATGAAAGCGTACAGGATGTCATCGCTGGAATCGTGAACCTCATCCACCATATTTTTCAGGCGCAGAAAATCCTGGGCCAGAAGGGGATCCGGGGTCCGACTGGCCAGACTGATCCCCAGGCTCAGCCCCCGCTTTTTGATCTCCGCCAGCATGGCCCGGGTGGCCACCTGAGTGATGGCGATGGCCAACACCAGGCCAAAGAAGAGGATGACCGTGGTTATACCCAAAAAGATCTTGCTGCGGACCGACAGGCGCGTCAGGGCTCGGATCATCTCCAGCCAACCTCAGTAATTAAGAAAATATCCGCATTGACAGGGAGGTAAAGGCAATTCAATCGCCTTGGCCACGGGTCCAGCCCCTGGATTAACATAGGTAAAACAGGGGAGATTATACTTGACAAAGCCAATATCATTCCTTTATTGTTTTCCCATAAGGTTGGCAAGGGGAGTTCACCCCCACAGGGATAAGCGTCATTATCCCACCGGCCGAGGAATATTGGTCCGGACCTCGGTGCCAAGAAGAGATTTTACTTGCCAGGCGGCCATATTTGCGATACAAAAAAAGAGTCGGGACGTGGCTCAGCCTGGTAGAGCACAGCGTTCGGGACGCTGGGGTCGCTGGTTCAAATCCAGTCGTCCCGACCATCACCCTCCCCCTGCCGTCAGTGATCTTCCTTGAGGCTCCATGGGTTCCCCGGGCAACTGTTTCTTATGAGTATAACTTTCCAGCAGCCAAACTCAGCCTTGCTCTTCCAGGAGCCGGGCCTTCAAATCATCCGTCTGGCGGGGTCACCCACTGAGATGGGTTGGACTCACGGGCGACTGTTGGCCGGCCAGATTTCCCGCATGCGTCGGGAATTCCTTCGCTATCTGGGGCGGCTGACCTTGGGTCTGGGGGCTGTTCCCTTGTATTTATTGATCTGTTGTCTGGCTTGGCGTTTCCGTCCCTTTATTCCCGCCGCTCTGTGGGAGGAGTTGCGGGCCGTGGCCCAGGGGGCGGGGGTGCATATCAGTTTCATCCTCTTCGTGAACGTCTTGGATGACCTGTTGAATAATATCCCCCGGTGCTCCACCTTTGCGGCGCCATTGCGGCAGAGGGAGGCCGCCAGCTATATCCTGGGAAGGAATCTGGACTACCCTCTCTTTGCCCACACTCTGTGCCGCTATAACACGGTCCAGCTGCTGTTTCCAGCGGACGGCCAACCGTTGGTATCAATAAGTTGGCCGGGGTATTGCGGGGTCTGCACCGGTATGAACCGCGCCCAAGTGGCGCTGGGTCAGTTGACGGCCTCCACGTCCGATGTTTCCATGGCCGGCGTGCCCTCGGGCCTGCGCAACCGGTTGGCCCTGCAATATCACCGGACGGTGAGCGAAGTAGCCGCAGCCATTGTGAGCCGGCCGGGAACGCTGGGGGCCAATCTCATGATCGCTGCCCCCCATGAAGCCGTGCTCCTGGAAGTTTCGGCCCGGCATCACCAGGTGCGTCTACCGGAAGCCGGCATCCTGACGGCGACCAATCACTATCAATCGTCCCAGATGCAGCCCTGGAGAGGTGCAGCCTTTCGTCGCCCGCCTCTGTCCCCCCTTCAGGCCTATTGTTTCAGCACGGAGTACAGCCATGCCCGCAATCGCCGCCTCCAGGAATTGCTCCAGGGCCGATCCCTGACTATTGCCCAGGCTCGGCAGATCCTGGCCGATCCCCTCATCGCCAATCCCTGCGATGTCAACAGTGTTATTTTCTTCCCCACAGCCGACGAGCTCCATATTGCCCAAGGGGTGGAGTTGCCGGTTTCCCAGCGGGGCCGTTTCCGCCGTCTATCGGACCTGTTCGGCCCGACTCTGCAGGTGGACTGAGCCTCATTCCGGCGGTCACTCCTCTCGGCACCAGGAGCCCTCCGGCGGCAGAGGGGACGAGCCCCTGACCCGGGCCGCAAAGGCTGCCACTGCTTCCAGATACTGCTGCAATCCTACCAAAAAAAGATCGTTATGGTTGGCTCCGGGGATCTGCACCAAGGTTTTATCCTGGGCCGGGCAGGCCTGGAAGAGGGCCTCGGCGTCGGAGAACGGGATGATATGGTCAAATTGGGCGTGCAGGATGAGCAGCGGTTTCTGCCAGGTCCTGATCTTGGCCACCTGGTTAAAGGCTGCTTCTTCGCTGAAGCCCAGGGCTTGGGGATTGATTCCCAGAAGCTGTAGCAGGGGGCCGGCGAAGGCAAAGCCGCTTTCGATGATCAAGCCTTGGACCTGGCCGGGGTGATGGGCGGCCAGCTCCAAAACCGAGGCACTCCCCAGAGATCGGCCCATGAGCACCAGGGGGCCGTGATAATTGTGTTCAGCCAGCCAGGCGGTGACAAAGTCCAGGATGGCATGGCAATCCTGCATCATGGCGCTGATAGTGGGCTGCCCTCCGGAACGGCCGTAGCCGCGATAATCCACCGGCAGGAAATTCAGGCCCAGACGGTTGTACAGGGGCCCCATCTCGTCGTAGTCGGCAACGATCTCACCATTGCCATGAAAAAAGAGGATATTGACCCCGTCGGGCTGGCTCAAATGAAAACGTCCCCCCACGGCGATACCCGGGGCCACGGGAATCATCACATCGAGACCTGTTTCGGAACCGCGGCCGAAAAGGCCGCCGAATTCGGGGCGGGGGTGAAAGAGTACCTGCAGGATTTCAGGGCGGTCGAAGCGGCTGTAATCTAGCTTGGACATAGACAGGTTCTCTCGGGTCAGCATTCGGTGCTGCCAGGATGAGGCTACGGTTTATTCCCCGGCCTTAATGCTCATGACCGCCGGCGGTATGGCCGCCCGCAGCGATATAGACGGCTGGCATCTTTTGATGGTTCTCCAGGGTATACTCCACGTCACCCTTCAAGTAGAAGGCCTCCCCCAGCTTGATATTTTGGGTTCCTTCCGGACTCACCAGGGTCACCACTCCGGCCACGACACAATAGATCTCCTCGTGCCCGGCGCCGGGATTAATCTGCCGCCCTTTCTGGCCGGGTTCCAAGACGCCGTAGATGAGATAACAGGAATGGGTTTCCAGATCCTGGCTGCCCAGGACGGTTTCGCCGCCCTCGGCTTTGGCCCGCATCAGACAATCATAGGTTGCTACCATGAAGGCTCTCCTCTTTCGACATATTTCCTGGGGGCCGGCGAGACCTTCCGGCACCGAGGTAAGTTAATCAGCTCCAATGGAAATCCCCGGGGTCCACGCCGTAGCGGGCGCACATCACCGGATCGGGTTTAAGGCCGCCGGCCCGGAAGCGGCATCCGCCCCGGCATTCGGCCAGATAGGGGCAGGGAGCGCAGGCCAGATCTTCAAGGCGCACCTGCGGCAGCCGCAGCCAACAGGTCTCCAGTCCTTCGGCCAAATGACCCAGGGGTTGATCCCGATACAGACCACACTTGGCCACCGTGCCGTTGGGCAGGACCGCCAGCAGATGGCGGCCGCAGGCATAGCCTTCGCTGCCGCCGTGCTCGGAACCGCCGAAACCCAATTCCAGGTACGGTGCCCCCTCCAGGGGATCGACCCAGATATCCTGGTGCTCAATCAACCGGCCGCTGGGGCAGGGGATATCCAGGCTCCATTCCCGGATTCCCAAACTCTGCAGCCAGGTGTGCAGCCGCGGCAATTCCGCCAGGTTGCCCCGGTGGATCATGGTTGATATGGAGACCGACTTGCCGGCTGCCAAAAGGGCCTCCAACCGCGCCACCGTCCGCCGCCAGGTGCCCTTCCCGCGGATGAGGTCATGTCCCGGGGCCAGACCGTCCAGACTGAGCTGTACCTCGTGGACCTGCAGCTTGGCAATGACGTCGTCACTGAGGAGCAGGCCATTGGTCAAGAGGACAAAGCGAAGCTCAAAATCCGGCAGCCGTTCGTTCAGTTCCTCCCAATGACGATATAACAGGGGTTCTCCCCCCGAGAGGAGCACCCGCAGGCCCTGGAGGTCTTGGAATTCCCGCAACACCGCCAGCACCGTGTCCAGAGACAGCTCCGCTTCGCCGCCTTCTCCCAGGTAACAATGGCGGCAATAGAGATTACAACGCCCTGTCAGGAGCACCTCCAGGTAGCGGAGCGAGGGCAGGGGCGACTGGCGCCCCCCCAGGGACCGCCTCGCCGGGGAGGCCAGACAGGCCAGCAGGGATTCCGTCAGCAGACTATCCAAAAACTCAGCCTCGGCCTGGAGGGCGAGCCCCGGGGTAGTACCGTCGCAGCGCAGGAGCCAGGCCCCGGCGGATTCATTCAGTTCGTAGAGTTCGTCGGCCAGGCGGTCGTAGAGGTGGGGTGTCTCCAGAGAGCGCCAAACAACGTGTTCGCCCAACCGCAGATAGGCCTGCGCCAGAAAATGCTTCCAGGCAGCGGCTATTTCTCCCTGAGTAATGGCATGGGCGCCCAGCAGGTGGAGGAGGGCCAAAAAGCCGCCACACGGCAGCGCCGCTGCCACACCCTGGGCAAAATCACAGCCGTGGCGACGGAAGACGCAGACGCGGCAGAGCTGCTCCCGGAGGAAAACAGTGAGTTGCCGCCCCCGACCGAACGGCCGTCCCAGCAACTCCAGAGCCGCTTCTCTATCCGCCGGCCCTGCCGCTTCCAAGGCTGCTTCCAGTCCCGGTTGGCGCCGGCACCAAGCCGTGAGCAGCTCCGAGGCCAGGCATGTCTCCGCTTCGGTCTTGGCGGCCTGAAAAAAAGGACAGAACAATCGGCATATGATCTGAGATTGCATGGAAGACCCCGCCCGGTTGCTTATATTATTATGTTTCTCCTGGGTTCTGCCAATAAAAAAGGGACGCTCAAGCGTCCCGAAAATTTGGTCAGAGCCAACTCCCTAGCAGGATTTCTTGCACTTACACAGACCATGAGCAGATTTTGCTACTTTTTTGATCTTCATGATCTTCCCCCCTTCATGGAGTTTTTAACATTGCCATAATTTGTACAGGCTTCTTCATTTAGCCGTTAACATCATTTTATCGTCGGGTCCGGCGGCTGTCAAGTGAAACACCCGGCGGATTAAGGTGATGACTGGAGCGGAATCTGGTATTATAATAAATGAATGATGCTTGGCAAGGTTATTGCCTAAGGCGATGACTCTATCTGAGGCCCATCGGAAAACAGGAGCCTAACTGACGGGGCGCGCCGGCGAAGGAATTTCTTGCGTCATGTCCGAGGGGGCCGGATGACCAAATATCTGACGTTGGCAAAAAGCTTCAACTCAAGGAAGCGGAGCCACCGGGTAACCCCAAATCGTTCGCTCCGTTCGGGAAGATGCCGAAAAGATTATCCTGCTCCGAGGCAAGTTCGGCTTTTCTGATGGGCAACTGCAAATCGAGGCAAGAAGCCGGTGGGGCACACCTGAGCATACCTACAGAGTTGAGTTGGCAGCAGGACTGAACCACCCCCTTTTTGAGGGGGGTAAATGGTTGCCGACGATCACTACCACGGGGAAGACATGAAATACGCTATTCTCATCGGCGACGGTATGGCCGATTATCCTCTGGATGAACTCCAGGGCCGCACCCCCTTGGCTGCGGCCAAGACTCCCAATATGGACTTCCTGGCCACCCACGGCGAACTGGGGCTGGTGCGGACCATCCCCCAGGGGATGGAGCCGGGCAGTGACGTGGCCAATCTGGCTATCATGGGTTACGATCCCGCCGTTTATCATACCGGTCGGGCCCCTTTGGAGGCGGCCAGTATGGGGGTGAACTTAGCCCCCCATGAGGTGGCCTTCCGCTGTAATCTGGTGACCTTGCACCATGCTGCCGACGGCGATATCTTCATGGAGGATTACAGTTCCGGACATATCAGCAGCGGTGAAGCCCGGGAGCTGATCATCAGCATCAATCAGAACATGGGCAACGGTTCCCGGCGGTTCTACCCCGGGGTGAGTTACCGCCATCTCCTGGTCTGGCAGGGCGGTCAGGAAGACTGGCGGACCTATCCCCCCCATGACCTTTCCGGTCAGAGCGTCCGGGAATATTTAACCGGACAGGGTAAGGAAAAACCGTTACTTGACCTTATCAGGTCTTCCTGGCCGATCCTGGCCCAACATCCCGTCAATCAGGTGCGGCGGGAGCGGGGGCAGAAACCCGCCACCTCCATCTGGCTCTGGGGACAGGGCCGGGCCCCCCAGATGCCCACCCTTCAGGAACGCTTCGGCCTCACCGGGGCGGTCATTTCGGCCGTTGATCTGATGCGGGGCATCGGCATCTACGCCGGACTGAAACCCATCCTGGTGCCGGGGGCCACCGGCTATCTGGATACCAATTATGCCGGCAAGGTGGCTGCGGCCCTGGATGCCCTGGAGACCATGGATTTTGTCTATCTCCATGTCGAGGCCCCCGATGAAGCGGGGCACAGCGGCGAGTTGCAGAACAAACTGCAGGCCATTGAAGACTTCGACTATCGGGTCGTGGGTCCCATGCTCCAGGGTCTGCAGAGTTTGGGGCCCCACCGTCTGCTGCTGCTGCCGGACCATCGGACCCCCCTGAGTCTGAAAACCCATTCCCCGGAGCCGGTACCCTTTGTGCTCTATGATTCCCGGCGTCATCCCAACCGCCAGGCCCGCCGTTTCAACGAGTTCGCCGCGGAGCACACCGGCCTGTTTGTGGAGAAGGCCGATCTCTTGATCACCGAATTGGTCCGGAGCTAACCCGACCACGCCGAGGGAATGGCCGCCGTCGTCCTGGACCTGGGCGGTTCACCTCGGCGCCGGTAAGGGTGGGCTCACGTTAACTCCACCTTCAGGGAGAAGAAATTCAACAGGTCTTTCAGCGTGAGCAGACCCACCAGGCGGCCGTGGTCCACCACCAACAGCCGGGTAAAACCCGACTGATTCATCTTGGCCAGGGCCTGGACCGCATCGGTGGCCGGGGAGACGCTGTTTACCGACGAGACGGCGAGGAGGATATCCCCTACGAGCTCCTGGTCCCAGATTTCCCGGGGCACTTCCCGGACCTGGCGGGTGGAGACCAACCCCAGGAGCTGATCTCCCTCCATGACCGGATACATCCGATGATGATAGGTCAAAATGTAATCATCCACCAACTGCCGTACCGTCAAATGCGGTGAGACGGTGATGGGCTGGACCACCATGAAGCGCCGCACCGACTCGCCTTCCAAAGCCCGGCGCACCAGGAGCTGCTGATAGGAAGTCTGGGCCGCATGGCGGAGAAACATGGCGATTAGGGCCAGCCAGATGCCGCCGATGAGATTGCCGCCGATAAACTGCAGAATACCCACCAAGAGCAGGCCCATCGCCAGGATCGAACCGATATCCGCGGATACCTTGGTGGCCCACCGCAAGTCGCCCTTGACCCCCCAAAGCAGGGCCCGCAACACTCGACCGCCGTCCAGAGGAAAGGCCGGCAGCAGATTAAAGGCTGCCAGCAGCGCATTGACGGAGGCAAGATAATAGATTACCGCCTGGACCGGGTCCTGCCAACCCGCCTGCAATCCAAAACGATACACCAGGAAAAAGACCGCGGCGATGCCCAGACTGGCCAACGGACCGGCTATGGCCATGAGAAATTCCGCCTTGGCCGTGGGCGGCTCCTCTCCCATCTCTGCCACCCCGCCGAAGATAAACAGGGTGATTCCTTTCATGGGCATGCCAAAACGGCGGGCCACCAACGAGTGGCTGAACTCATGGACGACGATGGAGAGAAAGAGCCCCAAAGCCCCCACCACTGCCATGGTCCAATAAATTTCCCGGCTCAGACCGGGATAAAGATAGGGGAAGAGTCCGGAGGCCAACGACCAGGTCACCAGAACGGCGATGACGAGCCAACTGGCGTCCAGACGGACCTCAAACCCGAAAAGATTAAACAGCCTGACGCGTTTACCAAACATAGACCCCTCCCCTTGGGCCGGCAGATCAAGATATCGAGACCGGGGCCTGAAACTCACCCGCCGCCCTGTGCAGTTATCCCATCTGTTCCCTTCGCCTGCAGGACCACCCCTTGCCGATGGCTCTGGCCCTGTTGATGAGCAGGCCGGAGCCGCCTCCCGGGAGCGCCGCAGCGATGCCGGTGCAGCACCTGCCCCGGAAAGCACCCCGCCCCGGCGTGGAACCAATCACGATCCCACGAGCGGAAGGCCTTGGTCCCTTTTTCCCAGGACAGAGCCGCTCCCTCCCTTCGGGGCACCATGGCCTGCAGTCGGAGGACTTCCAATCTCCCTCCTGGCCGGAGGAGAGCAATGCCGACCCCCGGACCGGGTCATAGTATATCATGCCCGCCCATTCAGGGAGTAGTCCCGATCCATAAAGAGGTGAAAGTCAACGAATGGGGTCGTTTCCTGCCATTAGGGATAGGAGGGGAGTCCGTAGGGCCAACATCCTTGCCGGCCCCGGCCGTCCCCCTGAGACCAACCTGTATTTTCATGGTTTGGGGGTGACTCTTGTAACTCATGGCAATTACCAAGAAAATAAGGTTTCTGCTCTGAAAATGATGCTTGCCTGTGCAGGGAAGCCTGCTTCACTGGTTTTCATGATCTCAGCTGAGCCGAAGGCTCATGATGACTGGTTTCCAGTTTCCGAAAGAGCTTTTCTTCTAGTGGGGCGGGCCTCTGTGCCCGCCCAAGTTATCCACAGGCAACAATCTGTATTTTCTTACTTTGCGGGTGATTTTTGTAAGTCATGGCAATCATCAAGAAAATGAGGGCCTCATTTGGTGGCACAGGCTTTCCAGCCTGTGCAAGCTCTTATCTATGGGCAGCATCAATTTTCATGATTCGCGGGTGATTTTATTAGTTATAGCAAATAGATAGAAAATAAAGTTCGTAGTTCATAGAGATGGGAGGGGAGTCCGTAGGGCCGGCATCCTTGCCGGCCCCGGCCGTTCCCCTGGGATCAACCTGTATTTTCATGGTTTGGGGGTGACTTTTATAACTCATGGCAAATAATCAGAAAATAGCCGTTGACTTCGGCCCGGCATTTCCGGTCGGGTAGCCTGACTCATTGGAAAGACCACGCCGAAGAGCCCGATCCGGATATATACTCTTTCGGTGGCTGGCCGGCCCGAGGGCTTGGCCCGTGGAAAAAGAGGGATCGCCCCGGAAAAAACCCTTGCGCCGGCCGGGGCGCCCGTTTTTCCCCACATTCTCCTTGGCATCGCCCCCGGCAGATGATATCTTTAGGCCAACGGCCGGTCCCGGCCGGACCTAACCCTGGATAGGGAGAGCGACTATGCCCAATCCCAAGAGTATCCTGGAAGACGCCTGGTGTTTCATGAGCAACCGGGTCCTGTTCACCGCCGTGGAGCTGGACCTTTTCACCAAACTGGCCGGATACCACTACACCGCCGCCGAGCTGGCCCGGGACGGCGGCTGGGATGAACGGGCCCTCACCCGCCTGTTGGACGCCCTCATCGCCCTGGGCCTGCTCCAGAAAGAAGCCGGCCGCTACCGCCTGGCCCCGGGCAGTGATACCCTGGCCGCCAACCATCCCGAATCCATCCGGCCCATGCTCCTCCATCTGAACCATATTTGGCGGAACTGGAGCAATCTCACCGACGCCGTCAAACAAGGGCGCAATGATAATTTACACACCATCGGGCAATGGGGGGGTGAAGTCCAGGAGGCCTTCATCGGCGCCATGCACGTCATCGGCCGGGAGTTGGCCGAAGAGATCGCCTCCGGCCTGGACCTGCGGCCTTTCCGGCTTCTCCTGGATATCGGCGGTGCCTCCGGCACCTATACCATGGCCTTCCTCCGCCGCAACCCCCAGATGCGGGCCATCCTCTTCGACTTTGCACCGGTCCTTTCCCTGGCCAAATCCCGCTTGGCGGCAGAGGGTTTCCTGGAGAGGGTGACCCTGGCCGCGGGCGATTTCTACACCGATGAACTGCCGGCCGGGTGCGACCTGGCCCTTCTGTCGGCCATCATCCATCAGAACAGCCCGGCCCAGAACGTGGCCCTGTACGAAAAGATTTACCGAGCCCTGGTACCCGGCGGCATGGTCCTCATCCGGGATCATGTCATGGACGACAGCCGGACGCAACCGCCGGCCGGCGCCATGTTCGCCCTGAACATGCTGGTCAATACCCAGGGAGGCGATACCTATACCTTGGCGGAAATCACTGCAGACCTCACCACCGTTGGTTTCACCGACGTCAGGCAACTCCGCTCCGGCCCCCGCATGGATTGCCTGGTGGCCGCCAACAAACCCCGCTAAAACACCGAAGGCCGGCAGTGAATCCGATGTCGGCAGCACTCCAGAACCGGCCCTGCCGGCCGGCGCTGCAGCCGCTCCCGTGCCCGCCTGATCAGCTACCCTTGCTGCTTCGGAAAAAATCGGGAGAAATTGTGGGACTTTCCGGTCGCGACAGCTCCCCGGTCAGGGAGCTAAAAACACCCACCAAGATATCGGAAATTACTAGACTATAATCCCGAACCAGACTGTCCTCTTTCCCCTCTCGGCCCCCAGCCTCCCGCCCCCCCGATGCCGCCCCTGCCTTGACACTTCAGGGAGGAATTAGGCCCTGAGAAAAAAGTATACAAATTTTCCCGAGGATGCTAATGTAAAAAACGAAGCGCCGAGGGGCTGGCGTGCTTATCCGTAATATAATCATGGGTAAAAAAACTTATAAAAGGGGAGAGAGGCCGGGGCCAGCCGGAAAGGGTTGCCATGCTTTTTGGACGGTATCAATTCCATGGGATTTTTCAGGACGCCGCTCTGCTGCCCGTCTTTAAGGGTTCTACCTTCCGGGGTGTCTTCGGTGTGGCGCTGAAAAAGGTGGTCTGTGCCCTGCGGCAGCAGGAGTGCGGCGTCTGTCTGCTGCGGTCCCAGTGTCTTTACAGCCGTGTCTTTGAAACCCCGAGGGAATCAGGTTCGGGCCGGCCGTCCCCTCCCCATCCCTTTGTCATCGAGCCGCCGGTGACCCCCCAGACCCATTTCCACCCCGGGGAGCCCTTTGATTTCCAGCTGTTGCTCTTCGGTTGGGCTAATGACTATCTCCCCTATTTCATCTATGCCTTCGAGGAGATGGGGCAGCAGGGTCTGGGCCGTCGCCTGGGGGGGCAGCGGCCCCGCTTCCAGGTGGCGGCGGTGGCGGTGGGGGAGAAGATCATCTATCGTCAGGAAGACCAAATGCTGTTGTCTCATAGGCCGGCGGCCTTGGATCTTGCCGCCCTGCCTCCAGACCAGGGCCGGATCTCTACCCTGACGGTTATCCTGGAGACCCCCCTGCGGCTGAAATACCGCAATACCCTCCGGGCCGAGCTGCCGTTCCATGTCCTGATCCGGGCGGCCCTGCGGCGGATCGCCGCCCTGAACCAGCATTTCGGGGCCGGCGAGCCCCCCTTGGATTACCGTGGCCTCGTCGCCCGCGCCCAGGAGGTACAGATCGTTGCGGAAAATCTATCCTGGCACGACTGGCGGCGCTATTCCAACCGCCAGGACCAGGCCATGCTCATGGGCGGTATGATCGGCCAGGTCACCTACGCCGGCCAGGTGGACGAATTCCTCCCCCTCCTGCAATACATCCAACAGGTCCACCTGGGCAAGGCCACCACCTTCGGTCTGGGCAAACTGCGGGTGGTGTCGGGCTGAAACCAGATAATTCCTTGATAGAAGGGGTTTTTTACCCTCGAAGGGGGAGATTACTTGCCCAGGTAAGGAGTCTGATGGACCCGCTAACCACGTGGTAACGGCGATTATGAGATTAACAACACTTGAAAACTGGGAGCAAAATCCATGGATGATCGAGAAGCGGTGATCTTGGCCGCCCTTCTGCACGACATCGGCAAGTTGGCGCAGCGGGCTGGAGGCAAACTCTCCGCTGGCGACCGAACCATCGAAGGGGACTGCTGTCCCCAATGGCACGGTCGGTCAAGCCATATCCACGTTCTGCACTCAGGAAAGTGGATCCGAGATACCCTGGGAGAAGCCTTTAATCGGGTAGAGTTGTTGGCTCTCTTTCACCATCGTCCTGATGCCTGTTCTTGGCCGGCATTGGCAAAAATTGTCGCTTTGGCTGACCGACTTGCCTCAGGAGAACGGGAAGCGCGGCCCGAAGCCGAGGCCGACGGCAAGGTGAGAGAGATACTTTTGACTTGCCTTTTTACCAAGCTGCATCAATATCGGGGAGATCTACAGGATTTTCCTATGATCAGGCTGACCCCCGATCTCAGCGCCAGTTGGGCACCGGGGTCATATCAGACCCAATATACCAAGTTATGGGAAGGCTTTCAGGAAGAGATAAAATCCCTGGACGTTACTGCAGAGTTCGAAGTGGTTTTCTGCCAGATCTTGACTCTTTTGGAGAAATACACTTTTTTCGTTCCGGCTGCGGCCTATCGAGACCGCCCCGATATCCCGCTCTTCAGCCATTTGAAGGCAACCGCGGCCTTAGCCGCCTGCCTGTATGATTTGGGAAAAAGCGAAAAGGGTCTGGACGAGTTATTGAACCAATTAACCTTAGATAGGTCCGGCCCATCAGCCCTGGATACCCAGGACTTTTTATTAGTTGCCGCCGACATCTCAGGCATTCAAGATTTCATATACAGTATTACTTCGGAGAAGGCCCTAAAAGGACTTAAAGGCCGTTCCCTCTATCTGGAACTATTGGCTCGGGCGGTGGCTGAACAGATCTTGCGTGAATTACGCCTGACCTTGGCAAACCTGTTATTTCTGGGGGGAGGACACTTTTACCTCCTTATACCCCGGACTGACGCTGCCCAAGCAGTAGTTGGCAGCTGGCAGGAAGAGGTCAACCGAGTCTTGGTGCAAGCCCACGGGGCACGTCTGGCCATGGTTTTTCATCAAGAACCGGTGACCTACCGCCAATTTCTCCGGGGGCCGGGGGGATTTGCCGACGTCTGGCGCCGGGCTGCCAAACGTCTGGCTCGAGAGAAGCGTCGTAAATTTGCCTCCTGCTGGCAGGACCAAGCGATCAGAGGATCTATTTTGGGACCGCGGTCGGCAATCACCGAAGAACAGGCCTGTGGAATCTGTGGGGAGGTGATTCCTCCTGGATCGGAGGAAAAAATTTGCCTTGCCTGCCAGAGTTTTGCTGACCTGGCATCTCAAGCCGCTCGTGCCGAGTACCTGGAGATTATTTTCCAGCCCCCTAAACCTCTGCCCCAAATGGTGGCCTCCTACCAGCAAGTTTTCCAGGCCCTGGGAGTCAATTTCGGGTTTAAAAGGGAAAATGATGCATTCAGTCCAGGGAAAAGTTTCCGTTTGAATTCTGTAGATCTCGCCACCAAAAAAGGACCCTGCCGGGGATTTCTGTTGTTGGCAACTCATGTTCCCCGCCGGCCCGGAGGAGAGGGGAAGACCCTAGAGGACCTCGCGGCCGCGGCCCAAGGAGTGAAAAAGTGGGGACTGTTGCGGGCTGATGTGGACAATCTCGGGAGGGTGTTCAGCGATGGGCTGGGTGATGAAGACCGAACCATCTCCAGGGTAAGTACCCTAAGCCAGCTCCTTTCCCTGTTTTTCAGCGGCCATGTCCAACACCTCATTAGCAGCGAACCAACCTATGACAATTCTATTTATCTGGTTTACGCCGGGGGGGATGACCTTTGTCTTTTAGGTCCTTGGTCTGTCCTGCCCGATTTGGCCAGACGCCTGCGAGAGGAGTTCGGCTATTGGACCCGAGGGAGCCTGACCTTGAGCGCCGGGCTATATCTGGCCCCACGGGATAAGTTCCCGGTTTATCAAGCCGCCGACGCCGCCGGTGTTTTGCTGGAGACCGCCAAAAAATTTCATCCTGCCAAAGATTGTTTGGGAATTTTTGACCAGGCAGTGCGCTGGCGGGATCTGGTCGAAATAGTTGCCATCAAAGACTCTCTCTGCACACTCCTGGAGCAACACGGTGTTCCTCGAGCCCTGCTCTCGCTCCTCAAGGCCAGCTGGCAAGAGAAAGAACAACACGAACGGGGGGCGTTACCCATATACCGCGTCTGGAACCTCCTTTACGGCATGCGCCGCCTGACGGAGCGGCTCAGCCGGGATAAGAAAGACCAAGCCATTGTTTTGCTTAATTCCTTAGAACAGAAGTTGGTTATCCATCACAGCCTGCGAGCCCATACGGATATCGCCGTCCGGTGGGCCGAGTACTTGACCAGGAAGGAGGACTAATTGCCATGCCAAATGGAAGAAAACACCCGCCCAAAAACCGGTTTCAAGATGAGAAACCCGACCTGTCCGATGACAGCCTGCGGAAAATTATTTCCGAAGGCGATGTGGAGGAATTAAACCAGCAGGCAAAAGAATTGGGCAAATATTTCACTCAGGGGGGTGAACGCGAGCGCTTGTCATCGTCTCAGATCAGAAACGTCCTGGACCGTTTACAGAGGATGAAAAAATTCGACCTAAGAGAACTACAGCTCCTCCGTCCCCTGTTGGCTTATGCTGCCGGTCGCCATCGTGGTAAAGTTATGGAATTGCAGCAGATATCTGATAAGGCCATCTGTATGGTGAAAAATGATCACCAATTCGTGAACTTCCGCAATTTCTTTGAGGCTATCGTTGCCTACCATCGCTATTATGGCGGCAAATAAGGGGGGAGGTAATTATGTCCAATCTTCTTGGAAAAATCATAATCAGGGGTACTCTTACGGCAATCACCGGTATCCGGGTGGGTGGCGCCACCGGTGGCCTCAAAATCGGCGGAGTTGATTTAAATGTCATCACCGATCCCGAAGGCAAACCCTATATTCCAGGCTCTTCCATCAAAGGCAAGACCAGGGCCTTGGCAGAATATTACCAAGGGGTCAGGTTTGACTCCAAAGGACGCCATCTCTGCACTACCGATGCAGCTTATGCCGATTGCCCGGTCTGTCAGATTTGGGGCACGCTGGCCGGGAAGGACATCACCATCCCCTGCCTTACCCGCCTTCAGGTCAGGGATGCCTTTCTGGATGAAAGCTCCATCCCTCAGGAGATCAAGGATAATATTGAATTAGAATGGACTGAGGTCAAGTTTGAGACCGCCATCAACCGTATCAAGGGAACTGCCCTGGATGGCAGTCTGCGTCAGGTGGAGCGGGTGCCGGCCGGAGCCAGGTTCGGCCTGGAGCTTATCTACAACGTCTTTCGGCCGGAAGACCTGGCCTTGTTTAAACTGGTCCTGGAATCTCTCCAACTCCTGGAACACGACTACCTGGGCGGCATGGGCTCCCGGGGCTACGGGCGGGTAGAACTGAGTAATCTATCAGTATTTTTCAATTCCAAGAGCGATTACGAAGCCGGAACTGTTGAGGCTGCTTCGGAACGTCGGCTTAACGGCCACTTAACCACTCCTGCCTTGCTCCTGAAAAACTTCCCGGAACTTTTAACCGCTATGCAGGGAGCTCTGCCATGATGTTCCATGCCTGCCGGCTCAGCTTTCGCAGCGGCTTGCACTTGGGGGAGCGGGAGAACTGGCGGGAGGGATCTGGATACCTGATCCATGCCGATACCCTCTTCGGCGCATTTTGCCATGGCTATAATCTGCTCTACGGGGAGGGAGAACTCTCTATCTTGTTGGAGCGTTTTCGAACTGACAAGCCACCTTTTTCTCTCTCTTCGGCTTTCCCCTTTTGGGATGAAACCTGGTACCTGCCCGTGCCCCTCTGTCAGATCCCACAAAGCAAGGAAACAAAGAAGATTGCTTTTGTAGGTACGGCTGATTGGTGCCGGCTGGCCGCCGGGGAGAATTTGGAGGCCTTGGGCAGGGAGGCGACCATGCTGCCTAAGCTTTACTCCCAACCTCCCCATGATAAACCCTGGACTGTTACCGATGTCCCTCGGATTGGGCTCAATCGCCTCACCGCCCACCCCGATGAGAACTTTTTTTACTTCGGGGAGACCTGGTTCCACGACAGGGCCGGGCTCTATTTCCTTTTTTCTGTCTCCGACCCTCAGGATGATCAACGGTTCCGCGCCGTATGGCGATTATTGGCCCATGAAGGTCTGGGAGGGGACCGCAGCGTCGGCAAAGGTCATTTTCACTCACCAGAGTTCGTATCCTTGGATATTCCCCTGGTCTCGGGAGGCGACCATGTCGTCTGCCTCTCCCTTTACTATCCTGGTGTCGAGGAGGTTGGGGGACTGGAGCAGGGTTACTATGAGCTGGTGGATCGCCGGGGTTATATTTTCTCGCCCACCCGGCAAAGTTTTCGGCGCCGGGCAGTGCGATTTTTTACTGAGGGCTCGGTATTCCCGTGCCCGCCGGAACGGCGGGGTCAGCTGGTGGACGTCACTCCCGAGGGGTTCGACGCTCATCCGGTTTATCGCTATGGCCTGGCCTTCTCTCTTCCCTGCCGCCTGCCAGGGGGTGACTTATGACTGATCTGGCAAAAATAAACCTCAAAACCATCTCTCCGGTGCACATCGGCTCCGGTGCCGAAATCTCCCCCAGTGAATATTATTACGATTCCAAAAGTCGGCGGGTGCACCGTTTGGACCTGCACAGTTTGACTCGGGACCCAGAATTCGCCGATTATCTGGAGAAGTTTGTCGCCGAAGCGGCCCAAGCCCGACAGATAGAACGCTTCGTACCCCAAAAAATCCTGGCCCGACACGTCCTCTACAGCCTGCCGGCTTCACAAGGCCCCCTCTATCCCATCAAGGCCATGGTAAAATCCGGCGGCAGGGTCATGATCCCCGGCAGCTCCATCAAGGGTAGTCTACTCTCGGCTCTCCTATGGAAAATCCTTCGTCAGAAAGGAAAAGCAGATGGGCAACTCCTGAACCAGATCAGGACGGCCTGCCTGGACAGACAAGGTCGAATGTATAACGATTTATTAGCCGTCTGTTTAGGGGAATTTTGCCATCATCCGCCCTTCGATCAACCTCAGGAGAACCGTTTCCTGAAATGGTTGAATGTTTCCGACACCGATGTCCTGCCCACTACGGGAACCCTCAAGGTTGCCCGGGTGGAAGTAGTGGGAGCTAAAAAGACCAAGATCCCCATGCTGCTGGAGGCCCTGCGGGAAGGGGTGTCCCTGACATTTACCCTGTCTCTGCCCCAAGGGGTGTGTCGTTTGCAAAAGCCGGTTTGGAATCTTATGGAAATTTTGGATATTGCCGATAACTTCTACCGCCAGGTTTGGCAGCAGACCGAAACCACTCCGGCTCCTCAGCAAGGTTGGCTGCTGCGCCTCGGGCAGGGATCGGGCGCCTGGGCCACTTCCCTGCTGCTGCTGGCAACCGAGCTGGATTTCCGCCGGGATTATCTGGTACGCCCACCGGCGACCAGAAAGATGGAGGACGGGGTCAGGTCCCTGGGGTGGGTACTCCTGTCTCCTTGGACCCCTGGTTGTGAAGGAATAGCTGATGAAACTAAAGAGCCGGCTGATCATGTCCCACCTGCACCCACCCCGCCCCCCACGGAAACCTGGGAACAGGCCACCCTTACCTGGAACCCGGGGAAACAGGAAATAAAAGCGGTGGCAGCCGGCAAGACCGCGATCGGCCCGGGTAAGGGGCTGATCCCGGCGAGTCTCCAAAAGAACCTCCTTGAAAAGAAAAAGGCCGTAACCGCCACCGTCACCGTGGAACCCATCGGCAATGCCTTCAAGATAATCGCCATTCAGGAAGCAGGTTGAGCCATGCCCTCCCTCTTCCTCCTCTTCAATCATCAATTCACCCCGGCCCAGCACCAGGCCGCCCGGGAGGAACTAGGCGTCCAACAGGTGGTATCCCTGCCGCCCCCGCTCCAGGACCTCTGGGGCCAGATCCCCCCGGACCTCCCGGCCCTGGCCCCTTACCTGCAACCCCTGCAGGCCTGGCTCGCTGACCAGGCCGCCCCCGGCGACTACGTCCTCATCCAGGGCGATTTCGGCGCCACCTACCTCCTGGTCCGCTTCGCCTTGGAGCACCGCCTCATCCCCATCTACGCCACCACCAGCCGCCAGGCCAGGGAGGAGCACCTCCCCGACGGCGCCGTCAAAATGGTCCATTATTTTCAGCACCAGAGGTTTCGCCGATATGGAGAGTAAGAGGACTTCTGCATTAGAAAGGTGAAAACATGCCAACTTGCCTGGTATCTTTGGTCAGTGATCAAACCATCCCCAATATCTTAGTGGCCCTCCACTTTCGCCCGGCATTCTTGCTCTTTATTTCAACTCAAAAGATGGAGCGGAAAAACAAATCCCAAGCGATTTTAAACACTTTAAAGTTGCGGGATCTTGACTACACCAATAGTCATAGCATCATTCAAGTTCAGGAAGATTCCATCATAGACCTGCAAAGCCAAGTAACCCGTTGGCTCGAGGAATCTCAGGAAGATTACCAATTCCTAGTCAATCTTACCGGTGGCACCAAGATCATGTCAATTGCAGCCTATGATCTTTTCAATGACTTCGGCAGCACTATGGTCTATGTGCCCATTCCTAAAAATGAATATCTGATTCCTTTTCCAAAACGCCGCCCCAAACAACCGGTGCCGTTGAGTGAGCGTTTGACTGTCGCCGAATATCTCACTTCTTATGGGGTTGTCATCAAAAATAGCCATAAATTGCCGGAATATATACAAGCTGCTCAGCAGCGGCAGGAGACTACCAGATTCTTATATCAGCACTATCTGGAGATTAAGCCGCTGCTACACTGGTTCGGCGAACACCTGCGCCCTATCAAACCTAAAGCATTGAGGAAGGGTTATGATTTTTGCAAGACCTTTCCCGGAGCGACTGAACCGCAGCAACGTCTTTTAGCAGATTTGGGTTTCCAGAGAAACGGCGACACCATTAGCAAACGGATACACGAATCTGAATGGAATTATCTGCGGGGCGGTTGGTTGGAAGAAAGACTATTCCTTGCCGTCCAGAATTCGTTACCGGTTACCGACGTCCAATTGGGCCTCAAGGTTGAAGATGCGCTCGGCAATTCCAACGAGTTCGATGTCTTATATACCTGTGAAAATGTCCTTTACCTCATTGAATGCAAATCTCTGGAAGCAGGGCAAGGCGATGCTTCCGGAGATAAGGGCACCGTGACCAGCTTTTTGTACAAACAGGGAACTCTCCACCAACAGTTCGGCCTCACACCAAAATCGTTTCTGGCCACCACGTCGTCATCTATCTATGATTCCGGGGGCCAAGTTAAGGAAGACCTGATCAAACGGGCCCGACAATCCAACAGCGAGATTATTCCCCTTCTACAAGTTTCAGATTTGGAGTCATATCTGCGAGAAAAAATAGTTTGCCCGATGTAGGGGCGAGGCATGCCTCGCCCATCCTGGGAAAAAAACCATTAACCCGTAGGGGCGAGGCATGCCTCGCCCCTAAAACAACCAAATAATCATATCGGGATATGTCATGCCTCGCCCCTACACCAAGAACAACCAATTAATCCCGTAGGGGCGAAGCATGCTTCGCCCCTACAACAACCCAACAACCTTATCGGGGTGCGCTATGCCTCGCCCCTACAAAGAAAATGCCACGGAAAATTCTCATGCCTGATCAATCATCTGTCCCCAGACGACGCCACCCACGCTTACAGGGCTACGACTACCGCCAGCCCGGCGCTTATTTTATCACTCTATGCACTTTCCGGCGGGTATGCTTTTTTGGGAAAATCATCTCGGGGGAAATGCAAATAAATGATTTTGGCAAAGTCGTGCTGCATTGCTGGCAGCAATTACCCAATCATTTCGTGAATACGGCTTTGGATGCCTTCATCGTTATGCCCAACCACATCCATGGCATTATCCACATTACCAATTACCCCGTAGGGGCGAGGCATGCCTCGCCCGACGAAAAGGTCATTAACCTTAACCCCGGGGGGCCATGGCAGGCCTCGCCCGAAAAACCAACCGTTAACCCCAACCCTGTAGGGGCGAGGC
>Ga0067045_1028140_pt1 | contig 41670 bp, 31 predicted proteins | sample TerdegcTABiofilm_FD_59184 | JGI IMG/M metagenome (GOLD analysis project Ga0067045, IMG submission 59184) | Combined Assembly of (Gp0054472, Gp0054536) Wastewater bioreactor microbial communities from Singapore -Terephthalate degrading... | reverse complement strand
CCAGCAACGCCCCGTGAACGGGGCTACGGCAGCCCGGTTTACCGGGCGTGGCTTGGGTAGCCGGGCGATTGATCGCCCGGCGCCCCACCGGAAAAAACGAGTCGCCCGGTGTTACCGCATTTAATTTTTAAAGGCCAGCAGGCGTTTCTTGGCTGGCCGCTGAAAGGGAGAACGCCTAAAGGCGTCACTACATTCTGCCTATTTATGTTACGCCTTCTAAGCCGGCTGACCCATGACCGAATTTAATTTTTAAACTTCATAAGCGCGACCCTACCAGCCTGTTCACAAAGTATGTATGATACTCTTTCCTGGCAGTTTGTCCAGTGCTACAGTTAGCTGGCCTGAAAATAAACCGGCCGGCTGCGGTTCAATCCGGCTTTCATGGAGGTGGGGCAAACTTCAGTTTGCCATAAGAGCAAGCGGTGAATTACAAGAGAGGGGCGACCAGGGTGCACTTTGCGCAGCGGAGAGAAAAGCGTGGGGGGGACTTTGTGCGCAATAAAGCCGCGCACAAAGTCCCCCTTTTGTTTGACCAAGACTTAGCTGAGCGGTTACTGGGCGATAAAAGAACTCGTCCACGCCGGCTGCGCCGGTTGCTGGCCCTCTGTGACCATTTGCCGCCAGGCCTCGTCGGTCAGCCGGTTGCTGAGCGGCCAGGCGAATTCGTAGTAGGAGTAGACGCCGCCTTTGGCCAGCACCAGCCCGCCCCGTCCATCCGGCACGACGACGTAAATTTCGTAGATGCGGCCGGTGGCCTCTTCCAAGACCTGGCCATGCGGGTCGGTGGCCACATCGGCGACCAGGGCGGCCTGCTCGTCCTCGCTGAACTCGTTGGCGTAGCTCCCCTCGGGGGTATCGGCGGCGGCCATCGTTACCCGCTCCAGCCAGCCGCCAAAGTACTTCAGGCGGAAGTACTCGTCATCGCTGAGCGCCTCGCCCCGCAGTTCGCGCTCGGCCACGCTTTGCAGGAACCCTAACATCTCATCCAGCTCTTCCAGGTAATAGGCAGTTTGGGCAAGGGTGCCCTGCCCCTCCAGCAACCCGCGCTCGTCCAGGCCGGCGCGCGTCATCTGCGTCAGGGCCCGCAGCCGGGCATAGGCTGTGGGGTTCGGCTCCACGTAACCGCGCGGCGGCGCTTCTTCTTCTCCGCCGCCACCCAGCTCCGCCATCACCTGCTTGGCGTAGAGGATGGTGTCGTGCTTGAGCTCGGTCCAGCTGCCCAAGGCGGTGTGCAGGTCCTTGCGCGCCCACGCCTGTGTCTGCATGAAGGGCGGATAGGCCTCGCCCTTAGGGTCGCCCAGCGGCTGGAGCGCGTAGAGCCAGCTCCAGTAGAGGTTCTGGGTCCAGGAATCCTGCTCCAGGGCGGCGAGCTGGCTCTGCACTTTGGCCAGCTGCTCATCGTAATGCAGGTACTCAGTCTCGCCCATTTCCTGCAGGATGGTGTAGGCCTCCGGGCTCCCCAGCGCCGCGAAGACATCCAGTCCTTTGGGCAGCCAGCGGTCTTTGACGTTACGCTCAATCAGCTGCCCAAAGATGTAGGCATCCAGCACAAAACGCTGTCCCATGAAGCGGAAGCCCTGGGTCACGTCCGTCTTATCCTCCCAGATGTAGACCCACATGGAGTTGATCTGGGGCGGCGGCAGCTGGCGCGCAGTCTGGATGAAGGTTTGCAGATAGGTATCGTCGGCGAGCAGGGCCAGCGTGGGTTCCGGCCCGTAGACGGCCTCCATCACCGCGCCGTACTCGTGAAAGCCCAGATCGTCAGCCTTGCCCACCATAAAGGCGGTCGGGTCGTAAATCCTGGCCCAGAGCACGGCTGCCGGGATGCCATCTACCCTGGTCTGGCGGAGCAGCCGGGTGATGAGCAGCGCCATCTGTGTCTCGCGTGGCTGCTTGAGCCGCAGATTGATCCGCCCGTACCACATCATCGCGCGGAAGTAGCGCTGGAGCCGCTCATCGCGGGTGTAGTGGCCGCGCGGCACGTACTGGCTGTAATCCTCACAGTAGAATTTGGCCGCTTCCTCAGGCGTCGCGTTGGGATCGCACGGCTGGCCCGGCTGGAACGCTTCCGGCAGGGTGAGCAGGGGGGACATGTAGATACCATCGTGGGCCGCGATCTGGGCGAGCTCTTGTTGCACCTCGGCCTGTACCGGCGCCGGGATGGGCGGCGGGGCAGCCAGCAGGAGCTGCTGCGGCACGACAAAGTAGCCCCAGACGCGGCGGGCGGCGTCTTCCAGCGGCGTGCCCCGCGCCTGCTCATACTGGGCCTGGGCGGCGCTGGCCAGCGCGTTGGTCAGCGTTTCCAGAATGGGGATGAACCGCTCGCGTTCCAGATCGCGCAGGAGTTTATCAAAGAGCAGGTGATAGACATGGTAGACCGCGTCGGTGGTGACAAAGACCGGTTGCTCGTCATAGCGGACCGCTTCGTAGAGCTGGAAGAATTCCAGCCACTCGGCAGGGATCACCACAAAGCCGTTCTGTTGTAAAAGGGCCTGCTGGGCCGGACTGAAGGTGTAATGGCCGGCGTTGGGCACCGCCGTTAACGCCACCGGCAGGGTGTAAGGCCCGCCCTGGTAGCGCGCGGGCAGCTCCACCGCGATGGGCCGGTAGAGCTGCGCAAAGCCCGCGGCCCGCACGTCGGCGGGGAGCTCCACAGGGGGGACAGAGGGCGTGGTGGTCGCGGGCGGCGCTGTGGGCGCTGCGGTGGTGGCCGTTGGCTGGGGAGGAACGATAGGCGCCGGCGTGGGCACGAAAAACTGGCAGCCCAAGAGGCTGATCAACGCTGACACGAGTAACATTGCCTGCAACAATTTACGGTTCATGGTACACTCCCTTTGCTCACTGATTCACCGATACCTCAGGCCCTTGACACACTGACTCGCTGAGCCACTGCTTTTCCTGCTCACCGCTCACTGCTCCCTGCTCACTCTTCCCTGCTCTCTGCCCCCTGGTCCGCTATTGCACCAGGATTTCCTGGACCTGGTCGCCGTTGAGATCGGCCAGGGTCAGGGCGGTGAAGCGACCGGGTGGGCTGCGCCAGCGCAGGTTGAAGCCGAACCCGTTCCACCACCAGACGGCGAGCTGGCGGGCCGGACCGGACCGCCCGGCGCTATAAGTCCCTTCTAAGACGATTAATTCCGGCTTTTCGTTCCCATCCACGTCGCCCACCGCCAGCTGCAACACCGGCACGGCCAGCGCCGAGCCGGCCCAGAGCTCGCGGTATTCCCCGCCGCCCTGCGGGGTGACCAGGATCACATGGGCGCTGTAGCCGGCAGCGTCGTGGTTAGCGGCGATGGGACTGGGGCCTTTGGCCCAGCGCATGATCGGCCAATCCCGCCAGGGCCGCCAGACCAGGAGCACGCATTCGGGGAGCCTGTCACCGGTGACATCTGTGTAGAGAGAGGCCTGGAGCTCCCAATCCGCCGGGAAAGCGAGCAGCGGGCAAGGGGGCGGTGGGGAAGGCGTCCAGCGCACGGCCAGACCCGGCGCGCAACCGGCCAGGTCACAGGTCCAGACCTGCCAGGGGGCAGGCGCGCGCGCCGAGGTGCTCAGTCCCAGGAGCAAACTGAGCAGGACGAGCCAGGATAGCGGGCGGCGAGGGTTGGTCATAGCGAATAGCAAATGGCGAATAGCAAATGGCGGATGGCGAATCTGATTGCTATTGACTTTGATTGGATCGTTTCTATAATAGATTGTAACAGCAATCTTGCAGCCTGCCAAGTGCAGAGATGGGGGTTGAGGGTGTTGAGCGTGGTAACCAGGCCGGGCGTCCGGTCAGGGCGCAAGGAGGCTATAGAGGGGTAGATATATACAGGTAGATGGCGACGAAATATACACAGCCAGTTATGCGGCCTCTCTACAGGACAATAACGATAAGAAAGTATTCAGAATGACACGTCTGAGATTGAGACGGTGGCGGTTGTGGAAGAACTGGCGTAAGATTAGGCCCGCAATCATAAGAACCGGTCTACGCCTCTTGATTACTATGCTCGTAATAGCAAGCGTGGTGGCCATTTCATTCTGGGCCGACTGGTTCCCTGAGTGGACAGGTATCGGTGCGTACAGATTGCAGACCACGGTGCAGACAGGGGCATCAACGACAACGCAGACAACTACCATCAGAGGAAAAACCCTCTGGGATTTTCTAGACCTGCTAATAGTACCTGTGTTTCTAGCTGGTATTGCTATCTGGTTCAACAAGCGGATGCGTGATACTGAGCAGAAAGCTACGGAGGAACGGCTGCAAGAAGATGCTCTACAAACATACTTTGATCGGATGTCTGAGTTAGTGCTTGACCACGCCTTGTACAAGGCAGACAAAGAGAGTGATGTTCGCTTCATAGCACGCGCTCGCACACTCAGTGTCCTTCAGCGGCTTGATGGTCGCCGTAAGGGAATGGTTCTAAGTTTCTTATATTCACTGGACCTTGTTCGCTGCAAGATGGATAATAATTGGCAGGTCGAGACTTATCCATTAATTGGCCTTATGGGAGCCAATTTGAACGGAATCTCTGTCCCTGGCGGAGCACTAACATCGGCAACTTTGAAGAAGGTCTTCTTGGCGAATGTTCACCTTTCAGAGGCGGACCTATATGGTGTTGATTTATCAGAAGCTGTGTTGGATATTTCTTGGCTTGAAGATGCAGATCTGAGAAACGCGAATTTGTGTGGGGCCAGTTTGCAGACCGCTATTCTCGTCGGTGCCAGGCTTGATGGAGCAGATTTTAGGGGAGCTAACCTAAAGAATGCAATCGTTACGGCCGAACAGCTTGGCAAAGCAAAGTCTCTGGAAGGCTGTGTAATGCCTAGTGGTACAGTTTACGATTCTCAGAAGCCGTTGTATGAGCAGTGTGAACCGTTCAAGAAAGCCGCATAACACGCGCTTGCTAAGAACGTAGCCTTGAACGTTCATCCGGTTGGAAGGCTGGCCACGCCGGCCAGGGGGAGTTGCTAAGAACGTAGCCCTGCACGTTTATCCGATTGGAAGGCTGGCCACGCCAGCCAGGGGAGTTGTACCTGACGCCGCTCTGCTGCGCTTCGCGGCGCAGGTGAAGCGCGGGCCGTTGGCAGGAAAGGAATTTATCATGAGTCTACGAGAAGAAGTCTTTCAAGTCCTTGCAATCCACCGGACCCGCGTTCCACGGGCCGGTGATCGCCACGTTGGGCGCATTTATTCAGGCTCAGTTGGGTGGTGAGATAATCCAATGAAAAAGTTAACCTCTCTTTCTGAATTACCAAATGAGCCTGCTGTGTATGCGCTGTTTGGCGGCCATGGGGGGGGCTTATATGTTGCATATGTGGGCATAGCAGACTCTTTGAAACAAAGAATATTTCAGCATCTTGTTAGAAGAGATAGCAGTGTGGCAACCGGTACGTCTGCTGTGGGCTTGAATCCGGACTATGTGACAGAAATTCGATGGTGGGAACATCCTGATTATACGGAGCGGTTCAAACTGGAAGCCGCTGAATTGGTGGCATTTGATGTGCTTGATCCCGCATTGCGTAGTAGGGGCAAAATCCAAGATAAGGCAAAGCAATGGTACAAAAACCAAGAATTCTATGAAAAAATGCGGCTTCTTTTGACGAGTGAGCCATCAGGCAGATTAGTAATACCTACATTGCAGGACGCCCTTGAGAGGATTGCCGATCTCGAGGAGCGCGTAAAAATTCTGGAGGGAAAAACTCGGTGCATTGGTTAGTTCTGGATTGTCAATGCGCCCAACCGGCGCTTCCAGCTGACGCCGCCTTCGGCGGCGCGGCTGAGCGGCAAGCCGTTAGGCGGCAGGATGATAGCAGATTATCAGAAAAACTGATTTAGGATGGTAAGTACTATGACATCCCTCATAACCCTTGGCACATTTGCGGTTTCGATTCAACAGCGAGATCATTTCATAAAGGGGCAGTTATCACAAGATTGGTATGAAAAATACCCGGCTATCTTTGATGAGGATGATTTACGCTTGGCCAAAACTCAGCCACGGAATCATTTTTATGAATGGCTTGCAGCGATTCTAATTTATCACAGCACCGGTTATTACAGTCTGGTAGAGAAATATCAATTTACCAAAAAGGGGCACAAACATAAACAAGAGGTTATTGAGAAAATCAACTCCGCCACTTTGAACACGGCGCTCCTTCATCATGGCAATTACGGTTTTGTTCAATGTCCTGACTTGCTGGTATATGCTCCTGATTTCTCTGATTGGTATTTTTGCGAAGTGAAAGGTGGAACAGATCGACTTCGAGAAAAACAGGAACTCCATTTTCAAGAATTAAAGGAACTAACTGGTAAGCCTGTCCAACTCGTCCGGTTTTATCTTGTCGGTAAAAGCGTTTCGAACTAAAGAGGTCTTTTGGGTAAGATGCCGCCCAACACAGCGTGCACTTGACTGGCGGGTACGCGCCGCGTTTTCAAGCGGTTTCTTTGGCTCAAGTCAATTCCGTTAAAATGGCGTTACCTCGCCCCGCCCACACGCCACTAACGCAAACCGTTAGGGCGGCGCCGGGCGGGAGTGGAGGTCACGCCGGCGGTGGGGGTGGCGGGCAGGGACGCCCGCCCCGGAGAGCGGTGGTCGCGCTGGCAGGGCCGCCGCCCTAACCCCCGTTGCTAAGAATGTAGCTTTGCATGTTCGTCTGGTTGGAAGGCTGGCCTCACCGGCCAGGGGGAGTTGCACCTGACGCCGTTCCGCTGCGCTTCGCGGCGCGGTGAAGCGCCAGCCGTTAGGCGCATTACGGGCCACAACTGGTAACTGAATTCTTCTGACAAAAGGTTTGTAAGACATGACAACAAGAACACAATGGCGTTACGATGCAGCCGTGTTACTTTTCTTCTTAGGAGTGACCATTTTGATGACATGGCCACTTGTCTTGCGAATCAGCGATTCTGTGATAGGCTGGGTGGGTGACAATTTCTACTTTGTATGGTTGATTGGCTGGGTTCAGAAGTCATTATATGCTCTCGAGAATCCTTTGACAGTGCCGATACTTAACTATCCTGAAGGTTGGAATCTCGCTTACAACGAAATGACCCCAGCAATGATATTCATTGCGATACCTTTCAGTATGATCGGAGGTCCTGTTTTAGGATACAACTTTTCAATCCTTGTCTCATTCATACTATCTGGACTAGGGATGTATCTATGGGTGCATAGGTTAACCAGGAACATGTTTGCTGGAGTCATTGCAGGAATGATCTTTGCATTTGCACCATATCGATTATGTCATCTGCTTGGTCACCTAAATCTTATGGGGACCCAATGGTTGCCCTTCTTCTTTATGGGGCTTGATAAGTTGCTCAGAAACCCGTCTTGGTCGTGGAAGAATGTTTTGATAACAGATTGCTTTTTATGCCTCATTGGGTTGACATCACAATACTACCTCTTCATGACAATAGTGTTATCAATATTCTATATTTTGGGCTATGTATTCCTATCCCGCGGATCTTTAATTACACCCGGCCAATTTTGGATGAAGATCATCCGCTTTGCGATCATCTCTTTGCCCTTTGCTCTCATGCCAATACTACCATACTTGCAGTTGAGCGCTCAGGGTAATCTTCCTCAAAGGTCTTTCGAAGAAGTCCGTATATGGTCAGCAAGCCCTCTCGACTTTATACTCCCTTCCCCTAGACATTTCCTTTGGGGACAGTGGATTGATCAACACTTTGATCGGCGGCTATGGATTGAGAACACCCTATATATCGGCATAGCAACCTTAATTTTCTCCGTCTTATCGTTTGCCTCAAAATCACACCGTGAAAATGTCAGATTATGGTCCTTCATTTCCCTGATAGCTTTTGTGCTTGCACTCGGTACTGATCTACACATCGAAGGGCATTCTGTAATCATCAATGTTCCAAGGTTTTTACAAGGATGGCATCCTTATAAGCAAACATTTATCCCCCTGCCAGGCTATTTTCTTTTTAAGTATCTTCCATTTTATGCCAACATGCGTGTTTGGATGCGGTATGGGATCTTCGTTACCATGTTTATGAGCTTACTGGCTGGCATAGGCACTACTTGGCTCATTGAGATGCTAAGAAGTCGCTCTGCAAAGTGGCTGACGTTTATTGGTGTCGCTCTGTTGGTTATATTAGAATTTTTTCAAGGTCCTCAAATGCTTTCTGAAGTTCGGGGACGCTCAGTGGATATCTGGTTAGCCAATCAGAGTGGTAAAGAAGCGGTTGCACAGTTCCCATTTAAGTTGGTAACAGAACCTGAACACACGTTCTTCACTCTTGTGCATGGGAAACCTTTCATTGGTGGGTTCTTTGCGTACTCTACTACACCACAATTTCGGCGTATTGAACCAATACTAAGTGCCTTTCCTGATACTAAAAGTGTATCATTATTGAGAGAACTAGGCGTGAGATGGATCATTGTGGATTCTACACAATATCAGAACTATACGAGGGTTCATAGTGCAATAGAGTCTATGGGGCTACGCTTCAGAATTGAGTTAGATGGACAGTATGTATATGAGTTGAGATGACAGAGGCATTATATCGCAATCCGAGCGAATCAGGTATGCGCCCAACCCGCCGCTGCAGCCGACGCCGCCTGCGGCGGCGCAGCTGAGCCGCCGGGGCCGTTAGGGCGGCGCTGGGCGGGAGTGGAGGTCACGCTGGCGAAGGGGATGGCGGGCAGGGACGCCCGCCCCGGAGAAAGGGGATCGCGCTGGCGGGGCCGCCGCCCTAACCCCCGCTCCATCTGACGCGCTTCCGCGCCGACACGCGGTGAAGGTGGCGCGTGCGGCAGGGGTCAGGTCACGGGGGAGGTCACGCCCCAGGCGCGCGCCGGTGAACTACTCCGTTGGGCTGCATAAGCAGAGGAAAGCCATGTCAAGCCTACTCGACGAAATAAAGCATGATTTGAATTTCTTGAAATCGCACACTTTGCAACCAAAATGGTTTAAGATTCTCAAGGTTTTCATCCTGATGGGATTTTTGGTAGGGTACTATTTCTTATTTGGCTTGGCTGCCACGATCTTTTTCTCTATTACATTCTTCTCCTTGATGCTCACCGTGCATTTTATCTACCGCACAAAAACAAATAGGTTCACAAAAAATTGGCTAGACTTTATTGTTGTCGCTGATGGGGAGCAAAAGAAGAAAAGGTTTGGAAAGTATTATTACCCGGCTATCGTTGTAAATATGATTATCTCTTTCATAGTTAGTCTAGTGTTGGCGTGAAGAGTTGATTGTGCATAGCAAAGCAACGTAAATGAATTGCAGCCCAACACCGGCTCCACCGGACGGCTTCGCCTCGCTCCGCTCGGCTCGCCGCCAGTGAGCCAAACCGTTAGGCGGCGCTGCGCCCTTACGCTCGCGCTGCTTGCTCGGCTCCCATTCGCCGATTCGTCCGGAAATGAGGAAACACAATGACAGTGGCTTCTGATACTCGTGACGACGCCTTCCGGCTGTTCAGCCTCCAGATCCAGAGCGTCGTCAATGACGACAGGGCCACGCAACTGACGCTGTATTCCGATGATCTTGTCTACCATTTTCCGTTCGCTCACGACCGTCCTCGGTCGATCACTGGTCGTCACACGTTTCAGGCGGTCATGGAGCCGATCTGGCAGCGGCGCCGCGACAGGCACATCGCCTTGTCAGTCGGAGAGGTGGAGTTTCACACTACTGACGAAGCCGGGCTGTACTTAGCCACCTTCGTCTTGACAGCCACCGACGGAACCGGTTCGGCGCCGGTACCAGCCCTCTGCGTTCAACTTCTCAGAATCCGTGATGGGCATATCGTTGAGGTCTGGGAGTTCTTTGAGCCATAGCCCACTCCTGCTTGCCATGGCGGAGTCGTCTCGCAGAACGATCGTGGTGCCTCGGGCTGCGTGAAAGAAGCAGTCGAGGGGCGCCGCCTAACCCCGGCGTGCAGCGGACTCGCTCCGCTCGCCGCTGACGCCAGACGTTAGGGCGGCGCTGGGGGGGAGTGGAGGTCACGCCGGCGGTGGGGGTGGCGGACAGGGACGCCCGCAAACCGCCGGTCAGAAACCGCCGCCGCACGTTCCCGACGGTGCTGGGGCTGCACAAGACGGCCTCGGCTACCGCTTGGTCAGTGCGGGCTTGGCCTTGGCTGCGGTCGCTCAGCAGCAGGATCCGGGCCCTGGTATTCGTGCGGGCGGAGCCGTGCCCCGCGCGCAGCAATTGCTCTAACTCGGTCCGTTGTTCTTCTGTTAGGATGATCTGTATATGTTTGCCCATACTCCTCATTTTAGCAGTTTCGGTGTATTGTAAAATCTACCCTAACGAGGCACTAGTTGGGCGCTCCGTCGAAAAAGCAATACAAAGCGAGTAAGCGAAAAATTGCGGAGATCCTTGATGAACACAGAACTAATCATCGTAGATGGGCACTCATCAGTAGGCAAGTCTAGTATTTCAAAGAGTGTGTATAGACAGATCAGTATGGATCATGATGCATACTGGCTGCATGAAGAGTGCGAGAATCATCCAATCCGGCACAATGAATTCAGCTTTGGAGCATTGGATACGGCAGAGGGTATGGAGCTAAATCGGATTGGCATGTTGAAGAAGTGGGCGGCATTCAAAGATTCCATATGGTCATCGGGAAAGATTTGCATTACCGAAGGATGTCTGTTACATGCTTATGACCGGTATTTCATTCATAGCATCTGGGATGAAAATGATCTCGTTATCTATTATTCGCAGGTAGTGGATGTCATTCGCGAGTTGAATCCCCTCATTGTTTTTCTCTATCGTCCTGATCTACGAAAAAGTCTGGAAAAAGCGTTTACAGCAAGGGGTCGGTGGTGGAGGGATCTAATACTAAGAAGAGATGATCTGCACGTGTATTTTAGAAATCATGAATATGTAGACGAGAACAGCATGTTTGCTGCCATTGAATACGAGCAGATCAAGATGATGGAGATCTTTGAGAGATTACAATGTTCCAAGATCAAGGTAGACACAAGCGAAGAGCAATGGGATCAGTATGTTCAGGAAATCCTTGCCTGTTTGGGTTTAGCCTATCGAAGCGTGGCTTCACATCCATTCGAAATGAAGCAATACCTTGGTACGTATCGATTACAGAATGGTGCAGAGGATGATGAATGGATCATCCAATATGACGATATGAATAACTGTCTATATACAACCTTGTTTTGGCCCTATATGCCTATGCGATGCCTGGCAGAGAATGTATTTGAGCTGATCTCGTTTCCTGTGGAATTGCACTTCCAAAAAACCAGAGGTCGTATACAATTTTGTGTCCACGGAAACTACGATTGGGACTATAACAACCAATTATTCATCAAGGTGTAAAATGCGCCCAACACAGCGTGCACCCGACGGGTGGGAGTCGCCGCGTTTTCAAGCAGTTCGCGTGGCTTCAAGCTGATTCCGGCAAAATGGCGTTGTCTCCTCCCACCCACTCGCGGGTAACGCAAACTGTTAGCCGCTGGCGGGAAGGCGCGGGGCGCATCAAGGGAATATAAATACAGGGGTTGGTCGGTCGAAGCCATAACGTGGGGGTCAAGGGGGGGCAGGCAACGGCCGTGTCTCCGTGTGGCGAAGGAGAAAGCGGCTAACACGCGCATAAGCCGCCCGCGAAGCGAGCGCAACGAGCGAAGCGGGCGGCTTATGCGCAAATCGTTAGACGCACATCGCCAGCCAGTAAAACACATAAACGGGAACAGTTGTTGGCAGAAAAACAATGCGAACGGAACATCGAGATATCCAAGAATGGATAAAGCAGAAGTACGGACATAGGTATCGGGTTGCAGTTGAAATAGATGGGCAAAACTATCTTCCCGATAGAGAACGGCATTGGTATCAACCAGATGTTATATTGCGCAATCACAGTGGTGAAATTAGCCACATTATTGAGATTGAAAATGATCCTGTTCGGAAAGCGCTGGTTGGAGCCTCCATCTTGGCCGACTATTCAATACGTGAGTTGCAACAGAAAGCCAAACCTCGTTTGATATTCGTAGTTTATACTGAGCAAGGGATAAAGCAGATTCCAAATTTCAGAGAGAAGTTAGCAATCGCAAAGCACTACTGTTCGTATCTTGACGATATTGAGATATACTCGGAAGCAGAATTCAAAGTCTCACACTTGTAAAAGGCTTGTTAGGAGAAGGTTTGGCTATCAGAGTAGATAACGCCAGAAAGAAAAGTGCGGCTAACACGCGCTTGCTAAGAACGTAGCCCTGCACGTTCGTCTGGTTGGAAGGCTGGCCTCGCCGGCCAGGGGGAGTTCCACCTGACGCCGCTCCGCTGCGCGGCGCAGATGAAGCGCAACCCGTTAGGCACGCCTCTGAACCGCGATTCACATATTTCGTCAATAGGTTGAACGACAATGGCAACACCACAAGACACCATTTGGGAGATTGAACCGCATACGCTTGCCAAGCACGAAATTCTGCGTCGTTACTTGGGAGCTTGGTTCCCCATACTGGGCACCAGTAACCAGCGAGTTGTCTATATAGATGGGTTTTGTGGGCCGGGGAAATACAAAGGGGGCGAGGATGGTTCTCCTATAATTGCGTTGAGGGAAGCCATAAAACATAGCGAGCGTCTCAAAGGCAACACAGTGACATTCTTATTTGTGGACGAACGCCCCGATCGCATTGCGCACCTAAAGGGTGAACTGGCCAAGTTTCCTATCCCTAGCAATTACGTTGTTCATGCTGTCACAGGGCAATTTGAATTAGTACTCAGGGAACTATTAGACAAGTTGGAGTCCGAAAATGCAAGACTTGCGCCAACATTCGCTTTCATAGACCCCTTCGGATTTAAAGGGGTGCCTTTCTACTTGGTTAAGAGATTACTTGCGAATTCAAAGACAGAGGTCTTTATAAATGTAATGGTAGAGGCAGTAAACCGTTTTCTAGAGCATCCGGATGCTCAAACGCGGCAGCATATTGTTGACTTGTTTGGCACCGATGAGGTCTTGGAAATAGCTCGCAGGCCGTGTAATCGTGCCGTCGAGTTGCGCTTGCTGTACCAGAGACAACTATCCAGTTGTGCCCGTTTTGTCCGTTACTTTGAAATGCGAAGCTCTCATAACAGGACTCTTTACTGCTTGTTCTTCGCAAGTAATCATCCGTTGGGCCACGTGAAAATGAAAGAGGCTTTTTGGAAAGTGGATACATCCAGTGGTTTTTGCTTCTCTGATGCCACGAATCCCAATCAACTGTTGTTATTCGAGACAGATGAAGTACCCAATCTTGCTTCTGACCTTCTGCAAAAGTTTGCTCGTCAGCGAGCATCAGTTGGCGAAGTGAGGCGATATGTTGAGGACGCTACTCCGTTTACTGCTTCTCAAATGCGGAGAGCACTTGAGCAGCTTGAGAAGGATAGCAGAGTAGTTGTGGATGAAAGCAAGATTGATGGTAGCAAGCGTCGTAAAAACACTTATCCCGACAAGGCAGTGATAGAATTCCAGTAACTTTACCTGCTTGCCTGAACATATGTTCTATGCTATTATCAAAGAGCATTCTCCGGTGAGTAGGAGTTAGGCTATGGCCCAATCTAAGATTGAGTGGACGGATGCGACCTGGAACCCAACTACTGGGTGTACAAAGGTTAGTCCGGGTTGCAAGTTTTGTTATGCAGAGCGGTTGTCACGACGACTTAGCGCGATGGGCATCCAAAAGTATGCTAATGCTTTCCAGGTCGCCTTACATAGGGACAAGCTGGAGCTACCGCTGTGTTGGAAACGCCCTCGCCTTATCTTTGTTGATTCGATGAGTGATGTGTTTCATGAGCAAATACCCGACGATTTCATACTAGATGTTTTCGCTGTGATGCGTAAGGCCCACTGGCATCAATTTCAAGTGTTGACAAAGAGGCCAGACAGACTTTTGCAGCTTGCCCCAGAAATTGAGTGGACACCTAATATATGGATGGGTGTTAGTGTTGAAAGTCAGGATTACGTTTACCGGATAGATCACCTGAGACAAACAGGCGCGTATGTCAAGTTTGTTTCTTTTGAACCCCTCTTGGGGCCAGTTTCCAATTTAGACCTTACTGGCATTGGCTGGGTCATCGTTGGTGGTGAGTCTGGCCCTGCTGCTCGTCCCATGAAAGAAGAGTGGGTACTGCAAATCCGGGACCTGTGTGTTACATTGGGTATACCTTTCTTTTTCAAGCAGTGGGGTGGCACGATTAGAAGGCGTAATGGTCGTATTCTTGACGGTAAGGTGTGGGATGAAATGCCATCGGTTTCCATAATTCGGCGTGCCTAACATCTCGCTCCAGCCGACAGCGCTCCGCGCTGCGGCTGAGCGGCAAGCCGTTAGGGCGGCCATAAAAGCAACAGACAAAGCCGGAGATCAACATGACGAACCAAACAGACGAGTTCCCACAGTTGGAAACCAGAAGGTTACTCCTACGCGAGGTCAGACCGGAGGACAGCCAAGCCATATTCCACAATTACGCAGACCCCCGCGTCACGGAATACTTCATTGAAGAACCCCTTGTCAATCAACAACAGGCGGTGGCCATCGTGCAGGAGTATGCAGGACACTACAGAGCGGGGACAGGGCTGGTGTGGGCGATTACACTGAAAGGCGACCCTACGCTGGTGGGAACTTGCGGTTATGAGGTCTTGAGCCCCTATGACAAGCGGGGTGAGATCGGATACGACCTGGCCCGGGCACATTGGGGACAAGGGGTGATGAAGGAAGCCCTGCAGGCCGTCATTGCATACGGCTTTGAGAGTCTGGGTCTGAACCGCATCCAAGCCTATGTGCTGGCGGAAAACGTGCGGTCGATCGCGCTGCTGAGGGGCCTACACTTCGAAGTGGAGGGCGTGCTTCGCGAACACCGATGGTTCGGAGGCAGATACAGGGACAATGTGATCATGTCTCTGCTGAAGAACGACTGGCAGTCAAACAAAGGAGACTGGGCACACGGCAGGTCTCAGCAGTAGGCCGCCCAACCAGCAACTGCACCTGACGCGGCTGAGCAGACGGGTTGCGAGGTTGGCTGGGCCTGCCGCCGAGGTCAGTAGCGGAGGTTCCTTGCCCCAGCCGCCGCGCAGGTGAGCCGCAAGCCGTTAGGGCGGGCAAATGGTTTGTGGAATGAGTGAGAAAAGTATTCTCGAGAAATGGTTTAGGAAGAAACAGGGTCAGTATGTTGAGATAATTATTGCTGGCCGAGTGTTGGGTGGAAGAGTAGGAGAATCACCACAGAAGGTACGAGCCATTCAACTAATTGGCGATGTTTTGCTCGTTCGTTTTGAGACTACCGAGCGATTGGTCGTTGCTGGTATTACGGATATGAGTATTGGTGATTACGATGCTTTAGTCATTGCAGCCGAAGATGCATGCTTCGGGTGGCATTACTATGGCAGGCCACAATCCCCTGACAATTGGTGTGAAGGAATATACCGCCGACAAAACAATGCTGTGAAATTTGTTCGTCTGGGTCCTTTAAAACCCGTAACGGAAGTGTTTGAATACGCTGGTAAGGATTTTGTAGTTTTATTATAAATGCGCCCAACCGGCGCTTCTACCTGACACCGCTCCGCTGCGCTTCGCGGCGCAGGTGAAGCGCAGGCCGTTGGGCGCTATGTTTCATCCCCCGCAACTGAAGATGGTTTTGCTGCGGATTAGGAGTTGGATTTCTTTCTGAGTCGGACCACGAACACGGCCAACAGTGACCTCAAACACGACCCTTGAGTCAATCCGAAAGGAGCGCAAAATGGGATCAACTCCCCCTGAAAACATATCTGAGATGCTGTCCGAGTTGAACTATAAGCAACAGCAAGCTCTGTTCTTTGGCGGCGAGCAACCGGCATACACTTTCAGGTTGCCGGACAGCAAGACGGAGCATGAATGCGGCCAGGGACTGGCGGGGCTATACCGGGCAATCCTCTGGCTCCAGCGCGACGATATCCCCCAGGCGGACGAGATGCATGTGATGCTTGATACGCATAAGTCGAATCCCGATTACATCCTGGCCTACGTAAAGAAGCAGGTCGAAGACACCCTGCCTGCGGGAAGCGCGATACGGGCAGATCTGCTGGCGATAGTGGACAGTGATGACACCCCTGCAAAAAAGGTCGATAGGTTCATGGCGTACATGGATATGCTCATGCCGGTGGTGGAGAAGAACTCCATGACCATGTTATATGAATATGCAATGCTTGGCATGCGACACCACGCAGATGCATTCGTTGCAGCCCCTGATAGACCAAAGATAAAGGTTTTTCTGCGTGAGATAGAGATGATGTCAGATATGGGCATTCAATATTATCCTACTCTTACTCAATGGGTCGAGCTCGTTAATAAATGTGCCCCGCTTGGTGGGATGTTGCTCAGATACGTTATGGCTTCAACTATTGCGGCGGTATTAGCTGAGAATAGGGCGTTCGAAATACCATTTGATCAGTTGCAACAGTGGTACGATGAAAGTGTGGCATTTAAAAGATATGAAAATGCCAAACGTTTATTAGCATCAATGATTCAGCGTTTCCCAGATAGATTCAGTGTTAATGAAATACGAGAAATGTGTAATACTGTTTTTAATTTTAATCACAGTCTGTATCAGATGTTTGACATGCACATCGCTGTCATAAAATCAGGCGTGCAGAGTATTACATCTAATGAGATTAATAGCTGGTTGGATCAATATGTTTCGGATACGGGTGGAACTCTGGGTGAGTCCGCCAGGTGGGACCTCTACCAGAAGCTGGCGCTGGCCATTGTAAACAGGAGGGAAGTTGACGAGCATGGGGTCGTGACCAAACAGGCGATGCCTGATGTGCCTGAATCCATGGAAGCGCGTATGATATACGGTTGGATCACCAAACTCGATCTGGCAGGTGAACATGCTATGGCAGCGGAGCTGTGCCTGGCCGCATACAACAAGGGCGTTGCGGATACTAGCGTTGATGGAGTAATGGCATTCATTGATGCAGCCTTCGAAGGGCGGGCCGGCGGGTTTGTGCAGACCGGGTATGGTGGGGGCACCGAAATCAAGGGGGAACTGAAACCTGACCATGCGATCGAGGTGGCTGCGGCATTGGTAGAGACGCATGGCGACAAGCTGTCAGCCGATGATATATTTGCTTGGAATGATACGACGACTTCCATAGTCGCTTCTGTTACGAACGGCGAACGTATCCTTGTGGCTGCATTGCGGAATGCGAGCTTGAGGAGCAAGATAGATGTCACACGTCTGTCTTCTGTAGTGCAGGGCTGCATAGATCTTGCTGTCGGGCGCAAGACACCTGCGTTCTATGTGAAGGCCGCGCGGATAGCGGCAGCGGCTGTCGAGAACGGGGTTATGAACAAAGATCGAGCCGAGATAGTGATGGCTGAGTTGCAGAAATACGGAGCGATCGCTTGGGCGGAACCACTGCTCACTGCTATGGTCATGCGGAGGCAGGAATTCGGCATCGCACCATCGCGTATCCAGTCATGGCTGGATACAATGGTCAAGCGGGACAGGCTTCCGGAGGCCCAGCGGTTCGCGCAGGTCGTCCTTGCGCAAGGCGTGGCCCTTGACCGTACCAGGATACTCGGCCTGGCGGAAAAAGTGGGGGCGACGGACCCGGTAAAAGCCGTTGAGCTCTGTATCGCAGCCCAGGACGCGGGTATAGATGTGCCTGAAGAAATAGTGCAGCGGTGGCATGATGCCTCATATGAGGGCAAGTCGCCCGAAGAGGCGGCCAACAACGCGATGGCGCTCATTGAGGTATATCGCAGGCGCCCCCTGGTACAACGCATGACGCCCACCGAACGGGACGCGCTGGAACAGGAGATCAGGGAGGCGTTTGATATGCTTCTGCAATGCAAAGACGAGATGGGAATCACCATCTCCACGCCGTGTCGTGAGGCGATGGAGAGGATTCACGATGCTCTAACGGTCAAGTAGAAGGCGCCCAACACCGTTCGCTGCGGACAGCGGCTTCGCCGTTTCAGGGTACGCGCCGCGAGCCAGCCGGGTAGCTTTCAGGCGAAGGGGTCTTGCCCGCCCCGCCGCTGCCGCTAAAACCAACCGTTAGGGTGGCCCATGTGCCATCCAGTTATCCTGTTCTCACATCCCCCTCTGAGACGCATTTCATGGTACAATCACATTGATTTTTCCTTCCGGTTATGGCTCGTCATCATCGCACATTCTTTTTGAGCGCTTTTATCGGGTAGAAGAGGCCCGTTCGCGCGAGAGTGGGGGGGCCGGGCTGGGGTTGGCCATTGCCTGCGAGATCGTCCGCTGGCATGGCGGTACAATAGAAGTGACCAGCCAGATAGGACGTGGGGCAACATTCACTGTGCATCTGCCGTCTCACCCCCCTGAAGGGCACGAAGGATAGGGAACCCAAACAATGACAAACGATCATGTTGTGATGACGCAGCCAGTTTCTTCACACGGATTGACCAGCGAAGAGGCCGCCCGCCGGCTGGCCCAGGTCGGCCCCAACGCCATTGCCGAGGCCAAACCCCACCCCTGGCTGGCCTTCCTCAAGCGCCTGTGGGGGCCGGTCCCCTGGATGCTGGAAGCGGCGGTGGTCCTGGAAATCATCCTGGGCAAATACGACGAGGCGGCCATCATCGCCGTGCTTATCCTGTTCAACGCTATCTTCAGCACCCTCCAGGAGAAACGTTCCTCCGATGCCCTGGCGATGCTGCGCCAACGCCTGCAACTGATCGCGCGCGTCCGCCGCGATGGCCGGTGGCAAACGCTGCCGGCGGAGCAACTGGTCCCCGACGACGTGATCCACATCCGCATGGGCGACCTGCTCCCGGCCGACGTGCGCCTGCTGGACGGCGACCTGCTGCTCGACCAATCCGCCTTGACGGGCGAATCGGTCCCGGTCGAGGTCACGGCCGGCGGGACGGGCTATGCCGGCACCACGGTCCAGCACGGCGAGGCGACCGCCGCCGTCACCGCGACCGGCGCGCGCACCCGGTTCGGCCGCACCGCCGAGCTGGTGCGCACCGCCAAAAGCAAAAGCAACCTGGAGACGGTCATCTTCGCGGTGACGAAGGCGCTGGTGATCCTGGACGGCGTCCTGGCGCTGGCGGTGATCGCCTACGCGCTGGCGACGCACATGCCTCTCCTGCAAGTTCTGCCTTTTGCGCTCATCCTGCTGGTCGCCTCGGTGCCGGTGGCGCTGCCCGCCACCTTTGCCATCGCCACTGCGCTGGGCGCGCGGGAGCTCTCGCATCAGGGGGTGCTGGTGACCAATCTGGCGGCCATCGAGGAAGCCGCCGGGATGGACGTGCTGTGCAGCGACAAGACCGGCACGATCACCGAGAACCGCCTGAGCGTGGCCGATCTGCATCCCTACGCCGTCTCGGACGAAAACGACCTGCTGCGTCTGGCGGCCCTGGCCTGCGATCCGTCCACCCAGGACGCGCTCGATCTGGCGATCCTCCAGCGGGCGCAGGAACGCGGCGTGCTGCCCGATTTCAGCCAACGCCAGCAGTTCCTGCCCTTCGACCCGGAGACGAAGCGCTCGGAAGCCGATTTCACCCAAAACGGCGCGCGCCTCCACGTCGCCAAGGGCGCGCCGCACGTCATCGCCTCGCTCTGCGCGAATCCGCCCGCCACCCTGGAGGCGGACGTGGAGAACCTGTCCGCGCAGGGTTACCGCGTGCTGGCCGTGGCGCACGGCGACGGGCAGACGCTGCAACTGACAGGGCTGGTCTCCCTGCAAGATCCACCCCGCGCCGATTCCGCTGCGCTTGTCGGCCAGCTGCGCGAGGCCGGCGTTCGCGTCATTATGGTCACCGGCGATGGACTGGCGACCGCGCACGCCGTGGCGCGGCAGGTGGGGATCGGCGACCACGCCTGCCCGGCGCAGTCGTTACAGGCGAGCGACGCCCCTGACCCGACCTGCGATGTGTTCGGCGAGGTCCTGCCGGAGCACAAGTTCGCGCTGGTCCAGGCGCTACAACGACACGGCCACATCACCGGCATGACCGGCGACGGCGTAAACGACGCGCCGGCGCTCAAGCAGGCGCAGGTGGGCATCGCCGTCTCCAACGCCACCGATGTCGCCAAAGCGGCCGCCAGCCTGGTGCTCACCCAGCCGGGCCTGGGCAACATCCTTTCCGCCATCCAGGTCAGCCGCCAGATCTACCAGCGCATGTTGACCTACACCCTCAACAAGATCATCAAGACGATCCAGATCGCCGGGTTTCTCGGCCTGGGCCTGATCCTCACGGGCACGTTCGTCACCACGCCGTTGCTGGTCGTCCTGCTCCTGCTGGCCAATGACTTCGTCACCATGTCCATCGCCACCGACCGGGTGCGCGCCTCGCGCACCCCCGACCGCTGGGATGTGCGTGGGATGCTCGTGCCGGTGTTCAGCATGGCCGTGCCCCTGCTGGCGCTGACCTTTGGCATTTTTCTCGTCGGCCGTGACCGCTTGCACCTGTCTGTGGCGGAGCTGCAGACCCTTTCGTTCCTGACGCTGGTTTTCACGGCCCAGGGCATGGTCTACCTGGTGCGCGAACGACACCATTTCTGGGCTTCACGGCCCGGCCGGTGGATGGCGCTCGCCTCCGCGCTGGCTATCCTGACCGTCATCCTGCTGGCCTCCTTCGGCATCCTGATGCAGGCCATCCCTCTGTGGCTGACGCTGGGCACGCTGGCGCTGGTGGCTATCGCCCTGTTGGGGCTGGATTATCTCAAGGTGTGGGTCTTTGGGAAGTTTAACTTGCATTAGACGCGGAACGGCACCTGACCAACGGCTTATGGTTTGTGCAGCCGGTGGGGGTCTCCTACGCGCAATGGATGGCCTGGTTTGTGCACCAACCGCCCTTGAGGGCCATTGTGGAAATCACCGCACCTCCTGGGTAGGATGAAAATCAGGTTCGTTGTGCCGCGCTTGAGCGCGGCACAGACGGCGCGCAAGCGCCGGACTACCAACTTTCTGCGGAGGTTAAGCAGACCATGGAAGCGACAATGGATACTGAAGACGGGTTGACAGAATTGGAGGCTCGGGCACGCTTCGTCCAGTATGGTCCCAACGCCATCCGGGAGGAGCCCCCGCGTCTTCTTAGCAGCATCCTCAAACGCTTCTGGGGTCCTATCCCATGGATGCTTGAGGCGGCGCTGATCCTTGAAGTGGCTTTGGGCAAAACCACCGAACCGGCGATCATCGCGGGCTTGCTGCTCTTCAGCGCGGTGGTCGGTGGAACCCAAGAACTCCGCGCGCACGCTGCCCTGGACCTCCTCCGCAGCCGCCTTTGCGTAACCGCCCGGGTGCGCCGCGATGGTAGCTGGCGGCAACTCCCCGCCCGCGAACTGGTTCCGGGCGATTTCATCCATGTCCGAGTGGGCGACCTCGTCCCCGCCGATTGCACCATCCGCGATGGCGCAGTGGAGGTCGATCAATCCGCGCTCACGGGCGAGTCGGCCGCCGTCTTGCGCTCGCAGGGCGAGACGATTTACTCCGGCTCGACGGTCCATCGTGGCGAAGCTAGGGGAACCGTCACGGCAACCGGAGCGCACAGCTATTTCGGCCGAACGGCCGAGCTGGTGAGGACTGCCCGCTCGGTAGGGCACCTGGAACAGTTGCTCTTTACCGTCGTGCGCTATCTGGTGATGATTGATGCTGTGCTCGCGGCGGTGCTGATTGCCGGTGCCCTCTGGCGTGGGGAGGCCTTGCTCCCGCTCGTGCCCTTCTTGCTCGTGCTCGTGACCGCGACCGTGCCGGTGACGATGCCGGCGGCCTTCACCGTTTCCAACGCGGTCGAAGCCCGGGCGCTCGCCAAAGAAGGTGTGCTCGTCACCGGGTTGACATCCATTCAGGAAGCGGCCACGATGGACATTCTTTGTGTGGACAAGACCGGTACACTAACCCAGAACCGACAAAGAGTTACGGCCCTCGTGCCCTTCTCGGCAGAATCTGAGGATGAACTATTGGCCTATGCGGTCGCGGCTTGCGATGATTCGGCGCAAAATCCGCTTGAACTCGCCATCTTAGAGGCCGCGCAGCAGCGCCCGGTGCGACCGCTCCAGCGCCAGCGGTTCATTCCCTTCGATCCTGAGACCAAACGCTCCGAGGCCTTTGTTGACCGCCCTGGCCAGAACGGACAGGTCTTGCACGTGGTCCTGGGGTCTCCCACGGTCGTAGAGCAATTTGTCGCTTCTCAGCCCGAGTTCAGGGATCGTGTTGAGGCATTAGCAGCTTCCGGCGCGCGCGTCCTCGCGGTGGCGGCCGGCCCCGAGGAGCGGCTGACGCTGCGAGGATTGATAGCTCTCGCCGATACGCCTCGCGACGATGCCGCGCAGCTCGTGAAGGCGCTGCAATCGCTCGGCATCCGTGTCATCATGGTAACGGGAGACACCGTGGCCACGGCGCAGGCGGTGAGCCGCGAGGTGGGGCTGGGCCATCGTTTCGGTGACATCAAGGAGGCCCTGGACGACCCGATCCAGTACGACGGATTTGCCAACTGCTATCCGGAGGAGAAATTTCGGCTCGTCCAGGCCCTGCAGCGATTGGGTCGGGTTGGCATGACCGGCGATGGCATCAACGACGCACCCGCGCTCAAACAGGCTGAAGTTGGAATCGCAGTCAGCACCGCGACGGATGTCGCCAAGGCGGCGGCCCAAGTGGTCCTGACCCGCCCCGGCCTTCATGACATCGTTGAGGTGGTTGCCGGCGGTCGCCGGGTCTATCGGCGGATGCTAACATGGACCATCACCAAGATCGCGCGGACCGTTGAGTTGGCCGCACTGCTGACGTTCGGCTACCTGGCAACGGGGATCTTTGTCACGCCTCTGTTCCTGATTGTGTTGATTATCGTGATGAACGACATCGTCACGATCACCATTGCCACAGACCGGGCGTGGGTGTCGCCGGTTCCCGAACGCTGGAAGGTTGGCGAGATTGCAAAAGTTGCGAGCGTCCTGGCCATTGGCTGGCTGGCGTTGGCATTCGCCATCCTTTGGGTGGCACTGGACTACTTGAGAATGCCCACTCCGCAGGTGCAAACGCTGATGTTCGTCTACCTCATCTACTCTGCCCAAGCGACAATCTACTTGACTCGCGTGCGCGATCGGGTCTGGTCGTTGGCCCCAAGCCGGTATGTTGCCGCGACCACAATTGGCAACGTCATTGTTGCGTCTGTCCTGGCCTACTTCGGCATTCTGATGGCCGCCGTTCCAGCCGCCGTACTGACTGGCACCCTCGTAGCTGTCCTTGTTACGGCCTTGCTACTTAACGAGATAAAGATTTGGATCTTCCGCAGTACGGGCATTCTGGGGCATTGAATCAGAACGTTTCTTAACCGGCGGTTGCAGTCGACACATTTCGCTCTGGTTACTGCGCTCCCTCACCCCGTGTGTGAACTGTGCCAGCCGTTAGGCGCAAACACGATTACCGAGGTGAATGAATGAGCAAAATGATTTTCCGTTACCTGCTGTTTTCGCTGGCTGCCGGCCTCTCGTTGGCGCTGGCCTGTGTGCTGGTTGTTCACCCTGTTAAGTCGTCCATTGAGCAAGATGAAGCAAAAAACATTGCCGATCTCTTACCTGTTTCGGCTGAGTGGACAGCGGGGAAAGAACAACCTTATCTCACCTACACCCTGTATTTGCCTTGGGTGAGTGTGGATACCAACAACTTGCTGAAGAATGGCAATTTTGAATTGCCTCCCCCCTGGCCTTTTCAAGATGGGCTTCCAGGTATGATAGTTGCCCCCCATTGGCACGCCTGGTATCTGGATTTGCCTCCCTCTTATGTTCAAGTGCCATCCCATTGCAATAATACTGAGCCTGGATGCTATTGGGCACGACCGGAATTTTATCCTGGCTTTGCTGACGATTTTCCGCAGCGGGTTCACAGCGGCTCTTATGCGCAGAGATACTTCTCCTTCGGACGTATGCACGAAGCCGGATTGTATCAGCAAGTTAGCGATCTTGCTATCGGCAGCCGATTGTCGTTCTCAGTCTACATGAAAGCCTGGATGTGCCTCTCCTCAGGCCAATGTAATGGGGGATCACATTCTGATGCGTCTACAGATATGCATCTACGGGTTGGGATTGACCCCACGGGTGGCACAAATCCATTCGGCCAGGATGTGATCTGGTCTCCCGAGATGCCGGCCTGGGATACCTGGACTTCTTTCCAGGTTGAAACTGTAGCCCTCTCAAATACGGTCACCATATTCACCCATTCACGCGCGGAATGGGATTATATGCACATAAACAACGATGTTTACATTGATGATGCAAGACTTATTGTTATACCATAAATGCCTGACCGGTGTATCCAGCCTGTTGCGCTCACGCGCCGGCACGGGTGAAGGTTGCGCGTGCGGCAGGGGGCAGATCGCGGGGGAGGTCACGCCGCCGTTGGGCAGCAGTAAGAACCAACGAAGGCTAGAAGCCAATTGGAGGCGATCTTGAATGACAAAGTCCTCTGGCTAAGAATCTGTTACTGGTGGGGGATCATTGCAGATGCAGTAATGGCCATGCTAATGCTATGGCCCGAACTTTTCTTACGTTTTATGGGTCTTCGCTTAACACCCGATATGGGACTGACTTATGGTTTGCGGTTTGGTGCCCCCCTGATGATAGGCTGGACAATCCTGCTGTTTTGGGCGAGCCGTAGACCGGTGGAGCGCAAAGCCATTTTGCTGATCACGGCTTATCCTGTTGTGGCGGGTTACATCCTTCTCAATGTGTATGGTTTTGTTACGGGTTTAGCGGTATTAGCGCAAGCCATACCCACTCTGCTTTCCCAGGTAGGGTTACTTGCACTCTCCACGGTGAGTTATCTATGGGTCAAGGATACTCAACCTTGATCCCATGGTTGTTGGCGTCCGCGGAACCCTGGACCCGTTACCGTACCCTGGTGGATTTGCTGGCTTACCCGGACGATGCGGCTGAGGTCCAGGCGGCCTATCAGGAGCTGCTCACCCATGCCCAGGTGCGCGAGCTGCTGGCCCGCGCCGCTACCTGGGGCGAGCAGCCGCTCAAGCGCCACAACGACGCCGGACACCCGCTCTACGCGCTCAGCACCCTGGCCGATTTCGGTTTGCGCGCCGACGCTCCCGGCCTGGCCGAAATTGCTGCCCAGGTCATGGCGCACCAGGCGCCGGAGGGACCGTTCCAGACATTCGTCCTCATCCCACGCGCCTTCGGCGGATCCGATACCGAATCCTGGAGCTGGATGGCTTGTGACGCCCCGACGCTGCTCTACGTGTTGCTGGCCTATGGGCTGGGCAGCGACCCGCGCGTTCAACGGGCAACCGCTCACCTGGTCGCTCAGGTGGCCGATAACGGCTACCGCTGTGCCGCTGCGCCGGAATTGGGCCACTTCCGGGGCCCGGGGCGGCGCACCGATCCCTGCCCGGTCGCCAACGTCTATGCGCTCAAGGCGCTCTCCTGGTTGCCGGAGCACCGCGACGGCCCGGCCGCCCGGCAGGCGGCGGAGATGTTGCTGGAGCATTGGGCCCGGCGGCGGGAGAAAAAGTATTACCTCTTTGGGATGGGCACCGACTTTCGCAAGCTGAAGTACCCCTACGTCTATTACGACCTGCTGCACGTCGCCGAAGTGCTCAGCCGCTTCCCTTTCGTCTACACCGATCCGCGCTTCCACGAATTGATGGAAGCGCTCACCACCCAGGCCGGCGCCGACGGGCGCTATACCGCCGGTTCCATGTATCAGACCTGGAAGGGCTGGTCGTTTGCCGATAAAAAGGCCCCCTCTCCCTGGTTGACGTTGTTGGTGTTGCGCATCCAAAGGCGGTGGGGCCAGGGGGTGAGCAGCTGAAAGCCGCCGCCGGCTGGTTGCCTGCGACAACGCCGGGCGCTGTATCAGCGCCCGGCGTCCAATGTCGCTCACGGCCGGCCTTATCCCAGCCTGGCCGCTAACCCGTTGCGCACGATCCCGGCGAAGTCCTCCAGCTTGAGGCTGGCCCCGCCGACCAGCGCGCCGTCAATCTCCGGCTCGCGCATAAACTCCGCGATATTCCCCGGCTTGACGCTGCCGCCGTACTGCACGCGGATCGCCTCCGCGACCTCGCGGCTGTAGAGCGCCGCCAGCACGTCGCGGATCGCCTCGCGGATGATGCGGTTGGCGTCCGGGCCGGTCGCCGTCAGGCCGGTGCCGATGGCCCAGATCGGCTCGTAGGCCAGTGTCACCTTGACCGCCTCTTCCGCCGGGATACCGGCAAACGCGCCGTGGATCTGGCTGGTCACAAAGGGCACCGTCTCCCCGGCCTTGTTCTGCTCTAAGCTCTCGCCAATGCAGACGATGGGCCGCAACCCGTGCTTGAACGCCGCCTTCAGTTTGCGGTTGACCGTCTCGTCGGTTTCACCAAAGTATTGCCGCCGCTCCGAGTGGCCCAGGATGACGTATTGAGCCAGCTCCTTGACCATCAACGGGGAGACAGCGCCGGTGAAAGCGCCCTGCTCCTCCCAGTGCATATCCTGCGCGCCGACGCCGATGTTGGTGCCGGCCAGCGCCGTTCCCACCGCCTGCAAAGCCGTGAAAGGTGTGCAGACGGCCAGCTCCATGGCGGTGACGTCGGACAGCGCCGCGGCCAGCGCCGTTGCAAAGGGCACCGCCTCGGCCACCGTCTTATACATTTTCCAGTTGCCGGCAATAAAGGGTTTACGCATGGCATCTCCTTCCCTAAATGAGGGACTTTTGCCCCCTGCCTGAAACGTAAAACGTCATACGTGATACGTGAAACGTCATACGTGATACGAGACTACCTCGCACGCTTCACGCTTCACGTTTCACGCTTCACGTTTCACTTATCTTGCAGCGCCGCTACGCCCGGCAGGACCAGCCCTTCCAGGAACTCCAGGCTCGCGCCGCCGCCGGTGGAGACGTGGCTCATCTTGCTCGCCACACCGGCCTTCTTCACGGCCGAAGCGGAATCGCCGCCGCCGATGACGGTGATGGCGGAGAGTTCGGCCAGCGCCCGCGCGATGGCAAAGGTCCCCTCGGCGAATTTGGCGGTCTCAAAGACCCCCATCGGGCCGTTCCAGACCACCGTCTTGGCGCTCGCCAGGATCCCCTTGAATTTGGCAACCGTCTCCGGGCCGATGTCCAACACCTTCCAGCCGGCGGGGACGGCAGTGACGGGGACCACCTGCGTCTCGGCCGTGTCGGAGATCTCGGTGGCGATCACCGCGTCCACCGGCAAGACCAGCTTATCGCCGCCCTGGGCGAGCAACTCTTTCGCCGTCTCCAGCGCGTCGGCCTCCACCAGCGAGGCCCCCATCTCCAGCCCCATCGCGGCCAGGAACGTGTTCGCCATCCCGCCGCCGATCAGCACGCAGTCGGCCTTGCCCAGCAGGTTCTTGATGACGCCGATCTTGTCGGAGATCTTCGCCCCGCCCAGGATGACGACGTAGGGCCGCTCCGGTGACTCGGTCGCCTTGCTCAGGAACTCCACTTCCTTTTCCATCAGGAAGCCGGCCACGGCGGGCAGATAGTGCGCCACGCCCTCGGTGCTGGATTGCGCCCGGTGCGCGGTGCCGAAGGCATCGTTGACAAAAATCTCGCCCAGCTTCGCCAGCTGCTCGGAGATTTTGGGGTCGTTCTTGGTCTCGGCCTTGTGGAAGCGGACGTTTTCCAGCAGCAGGATTTCGCCCGGTTGAAGTGCGGCGACCAGCGCTTCCACTTCCGCGCCGATGCAGTCCGGGGCGAACTTGACCGGCCGGCCCAGCAGTTCACTCAGCCGCTCGGCCACCGGCTTGAGGCTGAACTCGGCCTCGTAGCCGGTCCCGGCCGGCCGCCCCAGGTGCGACATGAGCACCAGCGCCGCCCCCTGCTCCAGGATGTACTGGATCGTCGGCAGCGTCGCCTTGATGCGCTTGTCGTCGCTGATGACGCCCTCTTTGATCGGCACGTTGTAGTCCACGCGCATCAGGACGCGCTTGCCTTTCAGGTCTACGTCACGAATGGTCTTCTTGTTCATGCTCTTAATCTCCCTGGTAGTCCTTAGATCAATCACTTAGTCGGGTAGTCAGAAAATCGCGACTACTCATAACTTCACTGCAAAAAGGGCATTTCATCACGGAGACCGCAGAGAACGCAGAGAAAAGTTTGAAAAACTCTGCGCGCTCTGCGTTCTCTACGGTGAGTTTTTGCAGGGAAGTCACTCAGGCGACTCAACGACTCCGCGGCTTATAAGTGGCGCGCCAGCAGGGCGGCCAGGTCGGCGGTGCGGACGCTGTAGCCCCACTCGTTGTCGTACCAGGTCACGACCTTGACGAAGGTGCTCTTTTCCTTGCCCAGGACCATCGTGAAAGGCAGGTCTACGGAGGAGCTGTGCGGGTCGCCCTTGTAGTCAATGCTGACCAGCGGCTCATCCACTGCCGCCAGAATCCCCTTCATGGGGCCGGCCGCCGCTTCGCGGAAGGCCTGGCGTAGTTCCTCGGTCGTGCAGGCGATCTCCACCTCAGCGGTGAAGTCCACGACGGAGACGGTAGAGGTCGGCACGCGCAGCGCGTAGCCGTCAAACTTCCCCTTGAGGTCGGGGATGACCAGCGCCACGGCCTTGGCCGCGCCGGTGGTGGTGGGGATGATGCTCATGGCCGCGGCGCGGGCCCGGCGCAGATCGCTGTGCGGCAGGTCCAGGATGCGCTGGTCATTGGTATAAGCGTGGACGGTGGTCATGAAGCCGCGCACGATGTGGAAGCGATCATGGACGACCTTAGCGGCGGGGGCCAGACAGTTCGTCGTGCAGGAAGCGTTGGAAAGGACGTGGTGGACAGCCGGATCGTACTTGTCGTCGTTCACGCCCATCACGATGGTGAGGTCCTCGCCTTCAGCCGGGGCGGAGATGATGACTTTCTTGGCGCCGCCCTTAGTGATGTGGTTCTCGGCCCCTTTGACAGTCTTGCCCTTCTTGTTAACCCCGTCCTTCTTGATGGTGAAAAGGCCGGTGGACTCCACGACGATCTCCACCCCCAGGTCGGCCCAGGGCAGGTTGGCCGGATCCGATTCCTTGAGGACGCGCACAAACTTGCCGTCCACCAGGAGCCCGCCCTCCACGACCTCCACGGTGCCGTTGAAGCGGCCGTAGTTGGAGTCATACTTGAGCAGATGGGCCATAGTCGGTGTATCGCCGATGTCATTGACCGCGACGACTTCCAACGTATCAGGATAGTAATCGCGGATGGCCTTGAGCACCTGCCGGCCGATACGGCCAAAACCGTTAATCCCGACTTTTGTAGCCATTGAAAAACCTCCCTTTCGTAAATTTGAGTATTTGGTAATCAGAGATTAAGAACCAGGGACATCCTGATTCCTAATCCCTCAGTACCAAGCTACTGTTTCAGCAAACCCACCACGACTTGGGCCAGTTTGGCGCTGTGATGGCGCCAGGGGCACTGCGGATCGGTCAGGTCCGCGCGCACAACATGCAGGCCGGGGCGTTCCTGCAACACCGGAGCCACCCAGTCCACCCCTGCAGGGAGCGGGATCGCCGGGCGCTCCTCGTTGATCACTACGGCGGAGAATAGCCCCAACCCCAGATGCTGCTCCAGGGCCTGTAAATGGTCCTCGGCGGTAAAATGGTCGGTCTCCCCGCATTCGGTAGCGACATTGCACACATAGACTTTACGGGCACGGCTGGCCCGGACGGCCGCCGTGATCTCCGGCACCAACAGGTTGGGCAACACGCTGGTATAAAGACTGCCCGGCCCGGCCACAATCAACTCGGCCTCCAGGATAGCCCGGATCGCTTCCCCGTAGGCCAGGGGTGCGGACGGTTCCAACGCCACCCGGAGGATCCGCCCCCCAGACGGCCTGATCTGCGATTCGCCCCGCACGCGCACCGGCGTCTGCCCCGGCGGCTGGACGTCGGCCATCAACACGACCGCCTGCAACGTACAGGGCAGCACCCGCCCCTGGACGGCCAACACCCGGCTGGACTCCTTCAGGGCTGATTCAAAGCCGCCCGTAATATCGGCCAGCGCGCTGAGGAAAAGGTTACCGAAGTTGTGCCCTTCCAGCCCGGCGCCGACGGCGAACCGGTATTGCAACAGGCGGGTGATCAAGGCCTCGTCGTCTGAGAGCGCGGCGATGCAATTGCGAAAGTCACCCGGCGGGAGAATCCCCAGGTCGCGCCGCAGCCGGCCGGAGGAGCCCCCGTCGTCGGCCACCGTCACAATCGCGGTCAGATTGCTCGTGTGTGCTTTCAATCCGCGCAGGAGCGTCGCCTGGCCATGTCCACCGCCGATGACCACAATTTTAGGGCCGCGTCCGCGCCGCCGGTAATCATACAACGCCTCAAGGAGCTGGCGTGGGGGCGTGTTCTCCACAAAGGGCTTCAACAGAGCCCGGTTGAGCCCCCATAACCCCAGGCCCACACTGCCTACTCCCAAGATTAACAGGAGCAGCGCGCGCACCAGGCGGGGGAGAAACTGCAACGTCAGGTAGTAAAAGTACGAAGGGACTGGGTAGGAAGCCCGCACGAGATCTGCGCCGCCCATGCTGAGCAACACGGCACCGAAGGCCAACGGGAGCAACCAGCGCTTCACCCCCAGACCGGGTTGCAGCCAGCGGAGATGATCCTGCCATTTTTCCTTCCCGGCCGGCATTTCCCTGTTCCCCATCGGGAAAATTATATCTGGATTGAACCAGGTGTCAATCAGTGGCAAAAAAGCCCGGAGTCTGGCACGACTCCGGGCGTCTTCCCCTACCTGACCGAGGGCCCGCAGCCAAGGCCATTACTGAATCCGGGCCACCACACGGGCCTTCTTCCAGAGCTCCTCCAAACGGTAGTAAGCGCGCATCTCTTGGGCAAAAAGATGCACAATCACGCTGCCATAATCCAGCAAAATCCAGCCCGATTCGGCAGTTCCCTCTCCGCTCAATGGAATCAACGGCTCGGTCTCTTTCTTCAACCCCTCACGGATCGCCTGTTGCAAAGCTTCCAGCTGCCGCCCACTGCCGGCCGTAGAAAGGACGAAATAATCGGCAATACCGGTAAGCCCTTGCAAATCCAAAATCAACGTATCTTCCCCCTGCTTTTCCACGATGATTTCGGCAATCCGATGGGCTAATGTAAGTGCTTCCACTGGTTTCTTCTTGTCTCCTCTCTGGTCAACCGTCTCCCCCTTGCCTGGCGTCTGCGCGACTTTGCGTGAGACCTTTGGGCAAAGGGGTCAACGTTATTTCTTTTGGAGCAACATTTGCACGCGGGTCGTAGACGTGCGCTCGTTATCTTGCAGGCTAACGTTCAACCGGATCCCTTCACGTTCCATCACAAAGGTGGCAATATGTCCCATAATAGTAGGCTTGCCAATCGCCTGCCACCCCAATTTTTCCAATTCGGGTTCCAGGTAATCTACCGCATCCTGGGTCAGGCCTGGCATCTGGTAACTGTAAGTCTGGGACACCTCAGTAACGCGGATGTCAAACGCTTCAGGATGAACGGGTAATGTATCGGGGAAAAGGGTGAGTGGATCAGGAGTGGCAGTGGGGCCGGCCGGCTCTCCTTCACCGCCCCCGGCATTGCCACCATCGCCGGTACCGCCACCACCGCCTCCACAGGCAGCCAGCAGCAGGGCCAATACACTCACCAGCGCCACCAGCCACGCGACTTTAGCGATTTTCATCTGTCTCCTCCTTAAATAAAATTTAAAATTTGAAGCACCTTGGCCGCAGCGGTATAATAACACAAACACCACGCCCTTGTCAACCCAATCGGGGGCCAGGGCATGTCGGGGGACGGTCAATCGCCAGTGAGGACCGCCAGCAGCAGCTGGACAGCTTTTTCCACATCACCGGCATCCGCCATCTCTGAGGGGCTATGGATGTAACGGGTGGGAATGCTCAAGCAACCACTGGGCACGCCAGCCCCCGCCAGTTGGATGGCTGCGGCATCCGTGGTACCCCGTCGTAGCACCTCCAACTGATAAGGGAGGTCGGCCCGCCGGGCCGCTGCGATCAGCCGTTCGCGCACCTGCGGATGGGCGATCATCCCGCCGTCCTGCACCTTGACCGCCGGCCCTTGCCCCAAAGCGACGGCCATCGGCAGCGCCTTGGGCGTATCGCCGGTGCCGGTCACGTCCACGGCAATCGCCAGGTCGGGTTCAATGCGGAACGCCGTCGTGCGCGCGCCGGAGAGGGAGAACTCTTCCTGCACGGTGAAGGCAAAATAGAGCTCGTGGGGTGAGGCCTGGAGACGGCGGAGGGTCTCTATCAGCACATAGCAACCCAGACGATCATCCAGCGCTTTGCTGATGAGCCGGCGCCCCTGTTGCTCCAACGGGCGGACGAAGACGGCGGGCTCCCCAACCCCGACCGGGGCATCGTCACGGCTCGTCGCGCCTGTGTCAATGAAAAGGTCGTTCAACGTGGGCACTTTGTTGGGATCATCCTGTCGCTCCACGTAGATTACACCGGTTGTGCCGTTGGCGAAACGGACCCGGCTCCCCACACAGTGCAGCGGGAACACGCCCCCGATCCCGGTGAAGCGCAGAAAGCCTTTTTCATCCACATGGGTTACCATGACGCCGATCTCGTCCATATGGGCCGCCAGCAGGATTTTCCGGCCGGTCCCGTTGCCCTGGCGCCGCGCCACCAGCGTCCCCAACGGATCCACCGAGATCGTATCGGCCAACGGTTCCACCGCGCGCCGGATGGCAGCGCGGATTTCAGCCTCGTAGCCAGAGGGGCCAAAGGTCTGAGTCAGCGTGGTTAACAATTCAAGATCCAAGGTCTATTCCTCCTTGCGGAAATAACACACTGATAACCCTGAGTTCGCAGTCAGGCGCTTGGGCGCTATTCTCCGCACTGAAGCGCGTCACTACGAGCCGATTTTCATCTCAGGGCTGGTGAACACCAATTCACGGGGATTTCCCCTAAGGAATACCGCCCCAGAGCGGTTAAACCACCTGCAGGAGCTCCGGCGTCAGCCGCCTGAGCGCTGCCTGCAACAGATGCACTGTCCACTCCAGGTCACGGGGGTCCAGCAGGGAAACCGGGCTGTGAATATAGCGACAGGGCACGGCGACAGTGACCGACGGGACACCCCCCCGCGCCCGGTGAATGGTGCCGGCATCGGTACTGCCGATCCCGGGCTGTTTGAACTGGTAGGGGATCCCTTCGGCCTGGGCCGTTTGCACCAGCAGCTGCACTAACCGGGGGTCCGCGATGACGGCCCGGTCCATGACCGTGATGGCCGGGCCCTGGCCTAACGTGGTGGTCGGGCTGCTATCCTCGTCCTTCGGCAAATCGTCCGCAATCGTTCCCTCCAACGCCAGGGCGACATCGGGTTCCAGCGCGTAGGCGGCCACCTGAGCGCCGCGCAGCCCCACTTCTTCCTGGACTGTGAAAACGCCGTACAGATCAAAGGGGAAGCGCTCCCCCTGCAACAAGCTGACCAGAGTCGTGCAGCCGGCCCGATCATCCAGCGCTTTGCCGGCCACCAGCGTGCCCACCTCGTGGAACCTGGTCGCAAAGCCAATGACGGTCCCGACCGGTGCCAGCCTGGCCGCCTCGTCCTTGCTGGCAGCCCCGATGTCCACTACCAGGGAATCCAACGGCGTGACGCGCTCAAAACTGTCCGCTTTGGTCCGGTGGACGGCTTGTACCCCCATGACGCCGGGCAGCTGTTCCGGGCCGACCAACACCTGCAGGCCGGGCAGGAGCCGCTCGTCAATACTGCCGAACGTCTTCACGCGCAAATGTCCCTCGCCGGTATGATCCATCACCATCAGCCCCACCTCGTCCATGTGGGCTGCTACCATCACGCGGAGCGGCACAGCGCCGGTACCCCGTTTCAAAGCGATCAGGTTGCCCAGCGCATCCACCCGCAATTCGTCCACGTGCTCCGCCAGCAGCGGCCGCAGCACGCGCCGCATCTCAATCTCGTGGCTGGAGGGCGCGACTACGTCCGAGAGCGTATGCAAAACAGTCAAAAGCGATTCCATAAACTATGGCTCCTCAAGTGAAACAGGGCGTCAGGGTCTGGGGCGCGCCAGGGGGTCACGCCGGCTCATCTTCCCAGCGGGGACGGTACTCCGGTTCCAGGCCGGCGACAAATGCGGCCAGCAGCCGCCCGGTCCGCTCCACATCGCGCGGCGCGAGTACCTCCACCGGTTGGTGCATGTAACGCACCGGGATAGAGAGCAGCCCGGTGGGGATGCCCTCCCGCGCCACCTGGATGCCCCAGGCGTCGGTGCCGCTGGCGCCGGGCGCCGGGTCGGTCAGGAGGGGAATTTCCTGCGTTTCGGCGGATTGCCGTAGCCGCTTCACCACCGCCGGGTGAAAATTCGGCCCCACGCCCAACGCCGGCCCTTTCCCCAATTCAAAGGTGCCCAGGCCGCTATCGTCGGCCTGTCTGGCAAACGTCACATCCAGAGCCACCGCCAGTTGCGGCGCTACCCCGTAAGCGGCGGTGATCGCCCCCTTCAACCCTACCTCTTCCTGAACGGTCGCCACAGCGTAGCAATCCCAGGCATGTGGCCGGCGTTGCAGCGTTTCCAGCATGAGCGTGAGCGCCGCCACCGAAGCCCGATCATCTAACGCTTTGCCGGCCACCAGCCCTCCCTTGAGCTCCACCAGCGGGCGGCATAGGGAAACGATATCGCCGACCTGCACCAGCTGGCACAGTTCCTCGTGGGGCAACCCCACATCCACGAAGAGCTTTTCCCACGGCAACACCTGCTTGCGGTCGGCCTCGCGGAGGACATGCGGCGGGCGCGAGCCGACCACGCCGGGCAAATCACGCCGGCCATGCACGATCACTTCCAGACCCGGCAGGACGCGCCGGTCGGCGCCCCCAATGGCGGCAACTTGCAGGAACCCCCGTTCTATACCGGTCACGAGCAGGCCCACTTCATCCATGTGGGCCGCCAGCAGCACGGCCGGGCGCGGCTCCGACCCATCTCCTCGCCGCAAGGCGATGAGATTGCCCAGGGCATCGGTACGGAGCTCATCCACCAATGGCTGCCAGAGGGATTGGATAAGCGCGCGAACCGGCTCCTCTCTTCCGGAGGGGCCGGTAGCTTCGGACAATTGTTTGAGCAACGGTACAGTTTCCAAAAAGGCTCCTTTCAAGGCCCGACCGTCGCGGTTGGCGTCTCGGTCGGCGTCTCCGTCGGGGTTTCCTCCAGGGTAGGCGTGGGCGTAGGGGTAGGCGTGGCCGTCGCCGTCGGCTCAATTGTAGCCGTCGGGGTGGGGGAAGCCGGCGAGGTTGACGTTGGGCTGGCCGTAGGTGTTGGCGTCGCCGTGGGCATAGGGGTCACAGTGCCGGTGGCCGTGGGCAGTGCCGTGGGTGTCGGCGTGCTGGTTGGAGTCGGCGTCGCTGTGGGCGTGGGCGTGAAGGTGGGCGTGGGCGTGGGGGTGCGTGTCGGCGGGAACCACTGCGTCGGTGTCGGCTGGAGCGTGCGTGGTCCCACCGTGCCGGGACCGACCAGGTAGGGCGTGTCGGTCGCGTTGGGGACCCGCGTCGCCGTTGGCGAGGGCGTGACGGTGGGCGTCGGCGTAGCGGAGGGCGCCGGGCGCAGGCTCAGCGCGATGAAACCCACGGCATAACAGGGAATGGTCGCCAGGATAATGGCAATCAAAACAGCGTAGATCGGTTTCCGTGTGCGTAAACTATCCATAAAATTGTTCCATGATCGGGCCTGACCCCGGCGGCTTCTTCGGGACAATCATAGCATTATTTTGGAGGGATGTCAAAAAGCGCCCGCGCGCGGGTGTGTTATAATACTCAGGGGTAGCTGACCGGACAGGAAGCGGCGACGGCAGACAACGGACGGCGGACCACCGGCAGTGAAGAATCGTGGTCTGCGGTTCCCAAGGGCCGCACCCCCCATACTCAGACACGCAACAGGCGGAACCGATGCCTAAGCTGAAACAACTGGTCTTGCAGGGCTTTAAATCTTTTGGTGATACGACGACGATCGTTTTCCCGACCGGCATCACCGCCGTCATTGGGCCGAATGGAAGCGGCAAGAGTAACATTGCCGACGCCATCCGCTGGGTGCTGGGCGAGCAACGGACCCGGATGCTGCGCGGCCGCACCGGTGAGGATATGATCTTCGCCGGGAGCCAGCGTCGCCCCCGGGCCAGCATGGCCCGGGTTGTCCTGACGTTTGACAACAGCGAGGCCTGGTTGCCGCTGGACTTCGCCGAGGTGACGATTGAACGCCGGGCCTACCGCTCTGGCGAGAGCGAATACCTGCTCAACGGCAGCCGGGTCCGGCTGATGGACCTCAACGAGCTGCTCAACAAAGCCGGGTTGGGGCGAGAAGCCTATCTCTTCATCGGTCAGGGGCTGGTGGACCGGGTGCTCTCGTTGACGCCGCAGGAGCGCACTCAATTGTTTGAACAGGCCGCCGGGATCGCGCTCTATCGCCAGCGCCGTGAGGAAGCGCTCAAAAAGTTAGAGGAAACCCGTCACAACCTGGAGCGGGTCCAGGACATCCTGAGTGAAATTGAACCCCGCCTGCGCCGGTTGGAACGGCAGGCCCTGCGGGTCGCCCAACACACCCAACTCACCGGCGAGCTCAAAGAGCTGCTCCGTACCTGGTACGGTTATCGTTGGGGGCAGACCGTCGCGGCGCTGGAACTGGCCCACCAGCGCGGCCGCGTCCACGAGACCGAGGTCGGCCGCCGCCAGGAAGCCGCCGCCGGGCTGGCCAATCGCATCGGCGCGCTGCGCCAGCAGTTGAGCCAGCTGCGCAGCCGCCTGGCCGAACTGCACCGCGCGGCGGGCGCCCGTCACGCTGAGGCTGAAGCTCTCCAGCGCGACCTGGCCGTGGGCCAGGAACGGGCCCGCCTGTTAACCGAACAGCAGGAAGAAGGGCGGGCCAATGTCGTCCCCCTGCGGGCGGCCTGGGAGGCCGGCGCGACAGAAATCGCGGCGTTGCGCGCGGAACTGGCCACCGGCGCAGCCCGGCTGGCCGAGGAGCGCGACCGGCTGGCGCAGGCCGAGGTCGCCTACCAGGCCCTGGAGGCCCGCCGGGGCGAGCTGATCCGCCGGCAAGGCGAAACGCAGAGCCACGCCCTGGAAGCCCGCCACCGGTTGGCCGACCGGCAGAGCCGCCTGGAGCAGCTGGCCGAACGCACCGGGCAGCTGGCGCAGCGGATCACGGAGCTGGAGACGGCGTTAGATTCCGCGGCCGGCCGCCGCCGCGCGCAGCAAGCCGCCGTGGAGGAGACCCGTCACGCGCTCATGGAGGCTGAGACGGCTCTCCAGGACCTGGAGGCGGAACAAGAGCGGCTGCGAGCGGCCCAGGAGGCCGCCCGCGCCGAAGGCGACCGCCTCCGCCGGGAGCTGGCCCAGCAAGAGGCCCAGCGCCAGCAGCTCAGTGCCCGGCTCGCCGCGCTGGAACGGCTCCACGCCGAGGGGGCGGGACTTTACGCCGGTGTGCGCGCCGTCTTAGGGACCGCCGCCCGCGAGGAGCTGCCCGGCCTGTTGGGGACGATCGCCACGCTCGTGCAGGTGCCACCCCGGCTGGACCACGCCGTAGAGGTGGCGCTGGGCGGACAATTGCAAGACGTCGTGGCCCGGCGCTGGCAGGACGCCGAAGCCGCGATTGCGTGGCTCAAGCGCAACCGCGCCGGGCGCGTCACCTTCCTCCCGCTGGACACGCTCCGGCCGCCGCCACCGCTGCGCCTGCCCGCCTTGCCGGGCGTGATTGGCGTTGCCGCCGACCTGGTCACTTACGAAGCCGAGATCCGGCCGGCACTGTTGCTCCTGTTAGGCCGCGTCGCCGTCGCCGAAAGCCTGGAGGCGGCCCGCGCACTTTTCAAGGAGCTGACCGGTGGCTTCCAGATCGTCACCCTGGAAGGCGAACTGCTCCGTTCCGGCGGGGCGCTGACCGGCGGCCATGAGCGCAAGGAACAGCAAGACGGCGGGCTGCTGGCCCGCGAGCGCGAGCGGCGCGAGCTGCCCACGCAGCTCGCCGCCGTAGAAGAGGCCGCCCGCACGTTGCGCGACGCGGCCCGCCGCGCCGAGGAACAGGTCCGCGCCCTGACCGAGGAAGGTCGTGCGCTCCAGGAGCGCCGCCGGGTCGCCGAGCGGCAGCACCAGGAAGCCAACCGCCGCGTGGATCAGGCCGTCCGCGCCTTAGAGCAGGCCGCCCAGGAGGCCGGGTGGCAACGTAAATTATTGGATGAGGCCCGCACAGAACGTGAGCGCCTGGAAGGATCGCGCCAGCGCCTGGAAGGCGAGCGGGACGAGGCCACCGCCGCGTTAGCCACCGCCGGGGCCACGCTGGAGCAGCTCGCGGCCGACCTGGCCGCGCTGGCCGATGACGAGAGCGCCCGCCTCGCCGCCGAACAACGCACGCGCGTCGCGCTGCTGGAACAGGAGCATGGGAATCGCCGCCGGCTGCTGGCGGCCCGGGAAAAAGAGCAGGAGCGCCTGGCCGACCAGATCGCCGCGCAGGAGCGCCGCGTCGCGGCCACCGGCGACGAGCTGGCGGCGCTGGCGGTCCACCTGGAGGAGCTCCAGGCGCGCTATACGGCCGGGCAGGCCGCCGCCGAGGCACTCTCCGCCCAGGTCCCGCCGCTGGAGACTCAGGTAGAGACCGCCGAGCGCGATCAGGTCCGTTGGGAGCAGGCCGAGGCTGAGGCGCGCCGGTTGCTGCGGGAGGCTGAACAGCGTCTGGCCCAGGCTCAAGTGGAGGTGCGCCGCCGCGAGGACGAAACGCTCAACCTCCGGCGTGAGATCCAGGAGACGCTGGGGATTGTAGACCTGCCGCTGCCCTCGTCGCTCACCACGCAGCAGCCGCTCCCGCTGGAGAGTGTCGCCCCCTTCCCGACCGTCGCTGAGCTACCAGAAGGGCTGGAAGAGCAGATTGCCGATCTCCGCGCCCAAATCCACCGGCTGGAGCCGGTCAATCTGGCCGCCCAGGAAGAGTACAACGAGGTCGCCGAACGCCATACCTTCCTCCAGACGCAAATCAACGACCTGGAGGCCGCCTCCACCCACTTAAGGAAGATCGTCACCGAGCTGGACAGTATGATTGAGACTGCTTTCCAGACGACCTTCAAGGCCATCGCGGCCGAGTTCGGGCGCATCTTTGCGCTCCTGTTCAACGGGGGAACCGCCTCACTCACGCTCATCTCCAATGGCGAACAGACCGGCGTGGAGATCACCGCGCGGCCGCCGGGCAAACGCACCGCCGGGCTGGGAATGCTCTCCGGTGGCGAGCGGACACTGACCGCTGTGGCGCTCCTCTTCGCCGTCCTGCGGGTCAGCCCTGTGCCCTTCTGCGTGCTGGACGAGGTGGACGCCGCCTTAGACGAGGCAAACGTGGGCCGCTTCCGGGCTATGTTGCGCGAGCTGGGACGGCAGACTCAGTTCATCGTTATCACGCACAATCAGGGGACGGTGGAAGCCGCCGACACGATCTACGGCGTCTCCATGGGGGAAGAGAGCGTCTCGCAGGTGCTCTCGCTCAGCCTGGCGGATCTGCCGGCCGAGTAAATGGTCTTTAAGAAAATAATCGGGTCACGTGCGCGCTGGACGCCCGGCGGTCAACCGCCGGGCTAATCGCAACGCCCCGTGAACGGGGCTACGGCAGCCCGGTTTACCGGGCGTGGCTTGGGTAGCCGGGCGATGATCGCCCGGCGTCCCACCGGGAAAAACGAATTGCCCGGCGTTACCGAATTTAATTTTTAAAGGCCATAAGTTCGCGTTACGTTGGCGACGGACTGAGGGATTATTTTCATTTCAGAGGAACAATTGCTCTACAGAGACCTCTTGCAGGCTCTCCACCACTGTGCTGACCCCCGGCAGCGCCGCCAGCCGCGCGTGGTCGGCGCGCGGCCCTAACGCGATGAGATGGCCGATCCCGGCCGCGTGGGCCGCCGCCAGACCGGCACGGGAATCCTCCACGACGACACATTGCCCCGGCGCCAGCCCCAGGCAGCGTGCCGCTTGCAGGTAGATATCAGGGGCAGGCTTGCCCGGCCGCGTGCCATCATCGTAGACCAGCTGCGCCGGGTCAAACCAACGGTCCAGCTGCAGGCAGTCTATGAAGAAATCCAGGTTGCCCCGGCCTGAGGCGGTAGCGATGGTGTGGGGGATTCGGTGCGCGATCAGGCTATCCAGCAGCGCCTCCGCTCCCGGCGACAGCCGGAAGTCAGCGCCGAGCGCCAGACAGAGTTGCCGGTAGCGGGCCTCTTTCTCGTCGGTGAGCTGCGCGACCTCGCCGGCGCTCAGCGCCCGGCCGGTGAGATATTCCAGCGTGTGCCGGTTGTTGCGGCCGTGGACGTGGATGGCGATCTCTGCATCCGAAAAGGGCGTGCCGCGCACAGCTGCCGAAAATTCTCGCCAGGAGCGCTCCTGGAGCGGGCTGTCCCACCAGAGCACGCCGTTGAAATCAAAGATGATCCCCTGAAACTGGCTCACGGCACGCAGGCGATGATCCGCCCCTCCCGCAGGTAAGCCCGGGCGACGCGCGGCAGGAGCGCGGTGGTCACTTCGTAGTTGATCGTCTCGGCCCAGCGGCCGACCTCTTCGGCGGTGATCTCGCCGTCGCCCTGGCGGCCGACGACGACCACCTCGTCGCCCACCTGGACGCCGGGGATGCCTGTCACATCCACGACGATCTGGTCCATGCTCACACGCCCGCGGAGCGGCGCGCGCTGCCCGTGGATCAACACCGCGCCCCGGTTGGAGAGCAGCCGGTGATACCCATCTCCGTAGCCGATGGGGACCAGCGCCGCGACCATGGGCTCGCGCACCACGTAAGTCCGCCCGTAGCCGATGGCGCTCCCCACGGCCAGGGATTGGACGCGCACCACCGTGCTCTTGAGCGTCAGGGCGGGCCGGAGCAGGAGCGGGCAGCGCCATTCACTGGAAGGCTGGAGCCCGTAGAGGAGGATGCCGGGCCGGACGGCCTCTAAGTGCGCCTCCGGCAACTGCGTCAACGCGGGGCCGTGGCAGATGTGGCGCACCGGGAAATGGAAGCCGGCAGCCTCCAACGCCGCCAGCAGGGCCTTGAAGGTGGCCCACTGCGCTAACATCGGGGCCGGATCGGCCGCGTCGGCGGTGGCAAAGTGCGAGAACAGCCCTTCCAGTTGCAGGTTGGGCAACGTGGCCAGGTAACGGACGAAGGGCAGTACTTCGTCCGGCATCAATCCGTACCGGCTCATGCCGGTATCCACTTTGATATGGACCGGGAACGGGCCGCCCGGTTGCGCCGCCAGGAGCGCGGCCGTCTCACGGTCGGTGAGCGCGGGGGTGAGCCGGTGCTCGGCCAGCAGCGGCACGCCGGAGGGCGGCAGGTAGCCGAGCAGCAAGATCGGCGCGGTGAGGCCGGCCTCGCGCAATTCCACCCCCTCCTGGACGCGATGCACGGCCAGGCGCGTCGCGCCGGCCTCCAGCACAGCGCGCGCCACCGGCACGGCCCCGTGGCCGTAAGCGTTGGCTTTGACCACGGCGATAATTTCCACGGTCGGACCGACGAACTGGCGGATCGCCTGCACGTTATGCGCAATGGCGTCCAGGTCAATTTCGGCCCAGGTAAGCACTCCGTTTGGTAACATAGGTTTCTCTCCCCCCATGGATCACGCCGGCGTTTTCACGGACCACGATGTCCAACCTGGAATCGCCCTGGTTGCCGGAGCCAGCGAGCGGGCCTATCATAACGCATTTTGGGGAAGATGCCAGCCCACGCGTTATATCACGTAAAATCCGAGTAAAGAGAAACGGTTCTATCAAAAGATAATCCGAGTTTAGCCTCATGGTTCTTTCAAAAGAAAAACCGAGTATAGTGGAATGGTGCTGTCAAAAGATAATCCA
>Ga0067045_1002720_pt2 | contig 41701 bp, 24 predicted proteins | sample TerdegcTABiofilm_FD_59184 | JGI IMG/M metagenome (GOLD analysis project Ga0067045, IMG submission 59184) | Combined Assembly of (Gp0054472, Gp0054536) Wastewater bioreactor microbial communities from Singapore -Terephthalate degrading... | reverse complement strand
TGGGACAGGCGAAGCGCCGTCCCACCAAGACACTGCGAGAATTCTGGTGGGACTGCGCTTCGCTTGTCCCACCCTACTTCGTGAGGCTCTGATGACAAAGAAATGGCGGATCGGCGTGCTCGGGTTGACGCACGACCACGTGTGGGGAAACCTCGAGAACTTCGCGGGACTGGAGAGCGGCGAGGTGGCGGGCGTGGCCGACCCAAACGAGGCCCTCTTGGACCGGGTCCGGCAGAAGGTCGGCTGCCCGGTTTATCGGAGCCATGAGGAGATGGTCGAGAAGGAGCGGCCCGACGCGGTCTACATCTTCTGCGACAACGCCCGAGGCGCGGAGTTGGGCGTTTGGGCCGCGGAGCGGGGCCTGCACGTGATGGTGGAGAAGCCCATGGCCGCCACGCTGGCCGGGGCCAACCGGATGGTCGCCGCCGTGCGCAAGGCGGGCGTGCGGATGATGGTCAACTGGCCGGTCGTCTGGCGCCCGCAGGTCCAGACCGCGTTGGCCCTGGTGGCCCGGCCCGAGTTCGGCCGCATCTGGCAGATCACCCACCGCGCCGGCCACGGCGGGATCTTCGTGGAGTGCTCCCCTCCCTTCCGCGAGTGGATCGTGCAGAAGGAGCGCAACGGCGGCGGGGCGCTGATCGACGTCTGCTCCTACGGCATCAATATGGCCAGCATGCTGTTGGGCCGGCCCGAGCGGGTCTCCGCCGTCACCGGACGGCTTCGGAACGGCGAGTACCAGGTCGAGGACAACGCCATCGTGGTCATGTCCTATGCGCAGGCCATGGCCACGGCGGAGGGCTCCTGGGGCCAACTTGGCCAGCCCATGACCGGATACCTGGCCACGATCTGGGGTACGGGCGGGTCGGTGGCCTTGGGGCCGGGCCGCGGCGGACGCGTGTGGAACACGACCGCCGAACACCCGCAGGGCGTGGAAGTCACCCCGTCCCAGCCCGAGCCGCACATGGCCAACGCCACCGCGCATTTTCTTTGGGCACTGTCCACGGGCAACGAGTTCTTCCCGCTCTGCCGCGACACCACGTGCCGCGACACGCAGGAGGTGCTCGAAGCGGCCTACCTCGCGGCCGAAACCCGCCGGGAGGTCACGCTCCCGTTGCAGGCTGCCGAGTGACGTATGCGCAATGGCATTAAGCTTATCACACATGCAAGACGCAAATACCTGTGACCTCGGGATTTGGCGTCGGAATCGGGGTTTTTTTCTAGCCCAGGCGTTTACGCCTGGGACGCGGAGCCAACCAAGCCCGACATCAGCCCCTTCAGGGGTTCCTGGAGCAAAGCCCCTGAAGGGGCTGGGAATTCAGGTCGCGACGCCAAAGTCCCAGGCGTAAACGCCTGGGCTAGAGAAACTTGCGACTCGTGAACATCGAAACTTGGTGCCATTGACGTATGCGCAAACCCCAGACCGATGCCGGTGCAAGTCCCAGGCAGCCCGCGGCAAGCGAGGTGCCCGTCGTTCAGCCCTCCAAGACCGATGCGCAAGGGCCGGAACAACCGCCGTCTGCCCGCGGCGTGGTGACGCACATTCAGCGGTTCTCGTTGCACGACGGCCCGGGCATCCGCACCACGGTCTTCTTCAAAGGCTGCCAGATGCGGTGCCCCTGGTGCCACAATCCCGAGACCTATCGCGGGAAGCCTGAAATCCAGACGTTTCCCGACCGCTGCCTCGGCTGCGGCGCGTGCCTGGAGCAGTGCAGCCACAAGGCCCGTGCGGTCGTCGACGGGCAGCGCGTCTTCCACCGCGAGCGATGCAAGGCCTGCGGCCGCTGCGCCGCGGCGTGCTTTGCCAACGCGATTGTGCTTGTGGGAGAAACGAAGACCGCGGTGGAGGTGGTCGAGGAAGTGCTGGCCGATCGGGCGTTCTATGCGTCGTCGGGCGGCGGCGTGACCCTTTCCGGCGGCGAGCCCCTGATGCAGCCCGAGTTTGCCAAGGCGATCCTTCAGCAGTGCCGGCGCGAGGGGATCCCCACGGCCGTGGAAACGAACCTCGCCCGGCCCTGGAAGTACGTGACCCCGCTGGCGCCGTTGGTGGACCTTTGGCTCGTGGACCTCAAGCTGTTGGACGACGCCGGACATCGGGCGTGGACCGGCGTGTCGAACCGCCATACGCTCGACAATCTCCGCCGGCTCGACCGCCGGGGCACGCCGATCGTCGTGCGCACGCCGGTCGTGGGCGGGGTGAACGATCGGCCCGACGCGATCGCGGCCATCGCCGACTGGCTGGCCTTGCTCTCCAACGTACCATGCTACGAGCTTCTGCCGTATCATCCCTTGGGGACGGGCAAGAGGGAGGCGCTCGGGCTGGCCGCGCCGGAGCAGCCGTTCACGACCCCGTCGCGCCAGCGCCTGGAGGAGTTGGCGGCCGCGGCCCGGCGGCCGGGCTTCGAGGTCAAGGTCGCCGGCCTGGCGTCCAACCGTCCCAGGTGAAGCGTGTGTGGGAAAGGGGAAAGTGGGAAAAGGGGAAAATGGGAAAGAGACAAGCAATCATTATGGTACTGGCCTTCACCGCTTCTGCGGTGCTCGGCGCCGAGCCGCGTCGTCTTTTCGTGGCGCCGGGTGGGAACGACCATTGGTCGGGCACGCTGGCGGAACCCAATGCCGAACGCACCGACGGGCCCTTGGCCACGATCGACGGCGCCCGGGACGCGGTCCGCAAGATCAAGGCCGCGGGAGGCCTGCCCGCCGACGGTGTCACGGTGGAATTGGCCGGCGGCCGCTACGAGTTGGTCCAGCCCGTGGCGCTCTCGGCCGAGGACTCGGGCACGCCCGACGCGCCGATCGTCTATCGCGCCCGGCCGGGCGAGAAGGTGCTCCTCAGCGGCGGACGGATCGTCACCGGCTGGCGGCCCGTGACCGATCCGGCCGTGTTGAAGCGTCTGGACCCGGCCGCGCGTAGCCACGTGGTGCAAGCCGACCTGAAGTCGCTGGGGATCGAGCAGTACGGCGACCTGGGGCTCGACGCGGCCTGGCAAATCCAGCTCTACCTGGCCCGGGTCGATCACCAGGGTGAAGACGCCATGGGGAGCACCTATGCCAGCGCCGGCAAGAAGGTCCGGCCCCGCCTGGAGGTCTTCTTCAACGACGAGCCCATGGAAATCGCCCGTTGGCCGAACGAGGGCTTTATCAAGATCGAAGAGGTGCTGGGCAAGACGGAGATCGACGTCCGCGGCGTCAAGGGCTGCAAGGAAGGGCGTTTCGTGTACGAGGGCGACCGCCCCCGGCGCTGGGTCGGGGAGAAGGACGCCTGGGTCCAGGGCTATTGGTTCCGCGATTGGGCCCAGCAGCGTCACAAGATCGAGTCCCTCGACCCGGACAAACACACCATCTCCGTGGTGCCTCCCTATCACACCTACGGCTACCGCAAGGGCCAGTGGTTCCGCGGGTTCAATCTCCTGACGGAACTCGATGTGCCCGGCGAATGGTACCTCGACCGCGAGACGGGCGTTCTCTACTTCTGGCCGCCGAAACCGATCGCGCGGGGCCGGGTCGAGGTGTCGATGGCCCCGGGGCTCTTCACCCTGACCGAGGCGTCGCACGTGACGCTCCGCGGACTCCAGATGGAGGCCGCGCGCAGCACGGCCATTACCGTCACGGGCGGGCGCGAGTGCCGCGTCGTCGGATGCACGTTCCGCAACCTGGGGAACCATGCCGTCACCGTGTTCGGGGGCGAGCGGCACGGCGTCGTCGGCTGCGACATGGAGGGGATGGGCGGCGGCGGGGTCTACCTCGTCGGCGGCGACCGGAAGACGCTCGCGCCGGCCGGCCACTTCGCCGAGAACAACCACATCCACCATTTCGGCCGCTGGGACCGCATGTATCGGCCCGGGCTCTTCTTGAGCGGCGTGGGCCTCCGCGCCTCGCACAACCTGATCCACGACGCCCCGCACGCGGCGATCCTCTTCGGCGGCAACGATCACGTCTTCGAGTACAACGAGATCCACAACGTCTGCCGGGAATCGCACGATTGCGGGGCGATGTACGCCGGCCGAAGCTGGACGCTCCGCGGCCACGTGATCCGCTACAACTACCTGCACCACCTGTGCGGCAAGGACGGCGGCCCCTGCAACGGCGTCTACCTTGACGACCTCTTTTCGTCGGCCGACGTCCGTGGGAACGTCTTCTACCAGGTCCTGCGCCCGGTGTTCCTCGGCGGCGGACGCGACAATATCGTCGAGAACAACGTCTTCGTCGATTGCCCCAAGGCCATCTTCATCGACGCCCGGGCCCTGGGCTGGTGCGGCCCCCACGCCGACGGGCGCATCAAGGAAGCGCGGGAGAAGGGGACGATCGCGGGCGTCCGTTACAAGGAGCCGCCGTTCAGCACCCGCTATCCCCAACTGGTCAACCTCCTCGATGAAGATCCGAAATCGCCCCGCGGCAACGTTGTGCGATGCAACATCTTCTGGCCCGGGCGCGGGGAGAACATCCGGCGCGTGCAGCACGGCGAGGAGCCGAAGGCGACGTGGTGGGACGGCATCGCGCCGAAGATCCGGCCGCTCGTGAAGTTTGAAAGCAACCTGATCAACGAAGACCCAAAATTCGTGGACGAAGCGGCGGGCAATTTTCAACTCCGTGAGGACTCGCCGGCCTGGAAACTCGGATTCCAGCGGATCCCGTTCGAGAAGATCGGCCTCTATCAGGACGATCGCCGCGCGAGTTGGCCCGTCAATCACGAGGTACACCCCCTGCCGGCCGCACGATGAGGATCCTGAATGAGTCTTCACAATCCTGGGAGGGCGAGGCTCCTGCCGAGCCTGCGACGAGTGTATGTTCTCGCCAGCGTCACGGCTCGGCGGGAGCCTCGCCCTCCCACCCTACGGTCTCTTTGAAAACGTGATCTCCTTATCAGAACGATGACAGCCACACAAACACTTTCGGCGCAAACCGTCGGGCCGGGGTCTCTTACCTACGAGGCCCGTCTGCGGCATCTGCGGGCCAAGAAAGAAGCCCAGACTCAAGAAAAAATCCGCAGGGTGGGCTACATGAACGAGGACGACTACGGCCTCGTGCTCCCGCCCGACGGTTTTCACTGGCAGCCGACGCCGAACCATCCGAACGGCTCGTTTTACGGGCTGGATGGCTGGTCCAGGAATTTTCGCAGCCTCATGGATTGCCATCCGGTCTACGTCGATCCCATGGACGCCCTGGCCGGGCGGTATATGTACTTGCTGAACCGGATGCGCAAATGCAACTGGCCGCCGGAGTACGATTTCGCCGACCTCAGGCCGGAGCAGGAGAAGTACGGGATCATCCACGGTATCGGCAACGACGCCCACTTCGCCTCCGACTACCGGATCGGCCTGGAGCTGGGCTGGGGCGGGCTGCTCGAAAAAGTCCGCCGCTGCCGGGCCCAGCACGGCCCGGAGAAGGCCGCCTTCTTCCAGGCGGAAGAAGACGTGATCGTGGGCATCCAGGGCTGGATCCGTCGCACGGTGGTGGCCATCGAGGAGGCCGAAGTGCGCGAAAGCGATCCGACATTGCGGGAGAACCTCCGCGAGATGGCCGAGGTGAACCGCCGCCTGATCGACGCGCCGCCCCACACCTTGCGCGAGGCGTGCCAATGGCTCGCCTGGTTCAACATGGCCTCGCGGACCTACAACCGCGACGGGGCCGGCGGCCAGCTCGACGTATGGCTCTGGCCGTACTACCAGCGCGATCGGGAAGCGGGCCGCATCGACGACGAGGACGCCGTCTTCTTCCTGGCCTGCCTGCTCCTCAATGATACCCGCTACTATCAACTCGGGGGGCCCGATCCCGACGGGCGCGACCAGACCAACCGCCTGTCGTTCTTGATCCTCGAGGCCGCGCACCGCCTGGGCACCACGTGCAACCTGACGATCCGAGTGCACGACGGGCTCGATCCCGAGTTGCTCCGCAAGGGGGTGGAGAACCTGCTACAAGACCGCCAGGGCTGCCCACGCTTCTCCGGCGACAAGGCCCTGGTCGAGGGTTTCATGCGCAACGGCTACTCGGCCGAGCTGGCCCGGCAGCGGATCGCGGTCGGCTGCAATTGGATGGCCCTGCCCGGCCTCGAATACACCATGAACGACACCGTGAAGATCAACGTAGCCAAGGTCTTCGCCGTCGCCTTCGAGGAGATGATGGCGGCGGACGCGGAGCCGGGCACGGGCGAGTTGCGGCGGCGCTTTGAAGAGCATCTCCGCCGGGCGGTCCTCTGCGCGGCCCGGGGCATCGACCATCAACTCGACTACCAGCATCTCAACGAGCCGGAACTGCTGCTGAACCTGCTCACCCACGGGCCGATCGAGCGCGGCCTGAACGTGACCCACGGCGGCGTCGATCTGTACAACATGTGCATCGACGGCGCGGGCCTCGCGACGGTGGCCGACTCCTTTGCCGCACTCGAGCAGCGAATCGAACAGCAGCACCTCCTCACCTGGCCGGAGATCGCCGGGCATCTCAAGAACGACTACCAAGGTCCCGGCGGCGAGCGGGTGCGGCGGATGATGCAGACCGGACCGCACTACGGGGCCGGCGACTCGCTTGGCGACCGCTGGGCCGTGGAACTCTCCCGGCTCTTGACCCGGCTCGTCAAGGAGCGGCCCACACCCGGCGGGCGGAACTTGATCCCCGGGTGGTTCTCCTGGGCCGACACGATCCGCCTGGGCAAGCAGGTGGGCGCGACCCCCGATGGCCGACAAGCCGGGCAACCGATCTCCCACGGCGCCAACCCGAAGCCCGGCTTCCGGCCCGACGGGGCCGTCACGGCCATGCTCCAGGCGGTCGCCCGCATCCAGCCCGGCTACGGCAACACGGCGCCGATCCAGCTCGAACTCGATCCGGGCGTGGCCGACATGGACGACGCGGCCGACATCGTGTGCAGTCTCATCCGGACGCATTTCGACCAGGGCGGCACCTTGTTCAACGTCAACATCGTCGACGCGGCCCGGCTGCGGGAGGCCCACAAGGACCCCTCAAAATTCCCCAACCTGGTCGTGCGCGTGACCGGATTCACCGCCTACTTCGCCACCCTCTCGCCCGACTTCCGGCAACTCGTGGTCGACCGGATCGTGGGCGGGTAAGCGTCGAGGTGCGACGAGATTTCCTGGCGGTAGGTCCCGCCTGCCGGGCGGGACCTGGGCTTCGGTAAGCTCCTGCCGTCGTTCAAGGTCCCGCCCGGCAAGCGGGACCTGCCATGAGCCGTTCTACTCAGATCGCCAAGAAAACCCGCCACAGCCAAGCGTCGTCGAAACCTTGACGCCCGCGGAACGTGCAAGGAATAATGGGGCCGCTTTCCGCGCTTCCTCACGTTGGGAGATCCGCTCATGAACCGATGCCTCGCTGGTTTCGTTCTCGCGGCCGGCCTGCTCGCCGGTAGTCTCATGGCCGAAGAGGCGAAGAAGACGGCGGGGTGGCCGGACTCCACTCCGTTGACGAAGCGGAACTTCGTCGTTGCCGTGGCCGGCGGCGCGTCGGTCCGTGTCGACGTCTTGGGCGAACGGCTCTTTCGGGTCCGACACAGCAAGACCGGGCAGTGGACGGAATCGGCGCTGAACCGCTACGGCATTCTCACCGCCGCCTTCCCCGAGGTTGCATTCGAGCAGAGCGAGGCCGACGGCCGCGTCACGATCGCCACGAAGCAGGCCCGGCTCACCGTCAGCCGTAAGGACGGGTCCGTGACCGTGGCCGGCGCCGACGGGAAGTTGCTCACCCAGCACGCCGCCCCAATCTACCAGGCCAACGGCGGCTACGACCTCCGCTTCACGCTGGCCAAGGACGAGCGTCTCTACGGAATGGGCGACGTGAGCCGCGAGAACGTCATGCGGCGCGGGGGCACGTACGAGTTCTGGGTCCTCAACGTCACGTCCTACATTCCCATCCCCGTGGTGCTCAGCAACCGGGGATGGGGTCTGTTGATGAACACGACCTGGCGCAACACGATCGACGCCGGGAAGAGCGATCCGGACCGGATGATCTGCACCGCTCCCCGGAGCGACCTGGATTACTACCTGTTCTGCGGCTCCGATTACCGCGCCCTGTTGGAGACGTACACGTCGTTGAGTGGGCGGCCGGCCCTGTTGCCGGTCTGGGGCTACGGCCACACCTACGTCTGCAACGAGAACATCGACGCGTTTAACATGATGAACGAGGCGATCACGTTCCGCCGCGAGCGGATCCCGTGCGACGTGATCGGGTTGGAGCCCGGCTGGATGTCGAAGCACTACGACTTCAGCACGGCCAAGGCATGGCATCCGCAGCGTTTTCCGATCCCCTACTGGGCGCCCAAGGGACCGCACACCTTCTTCGGCGCCCTCAAGCGCAAGGGATTCAAGCTCAGCCTCTGGCTGTGTTGCGACTACGACCTGGGCGTGTACGAAGAGCAGGCGCTCGCCGGGGGCAAGTCAGGCGTCCCGGGCGCGGCGGGCTCCGCCGCGGGACCCGCGGTGAACATTCAGGAGGGCTTTGTTGACGAGCGTTTGAGCAAGCCCGGCAGCGCGAAGAAGAAGCCCGCTGCCAAGCCCGCGGGCCCGCAGCCGCTGGAGCCCTGGTTCGAGCACCTGAAGAAATTCGTCGATCAAGGGGCCTCCGCGTTCAAGCTCGACGGATCCGCCCAGGTGATCGAGCACCCGAAACGGAAGTGGGGCAACGGCATGACCGACGAGGAGATGCACAACCTCTATCCGGTGATCTACGCCAAGCAGATGGCCCGGGGATTCGAGGAACACACGAAACGCCGCGCCATGGTCTACTCGGCGGGCGGTTATGCGGGGGTGCAGCAGTACGTGGCCACTTGGGCCGGCGACACCGGCGGCGGCCCCCAACCGCTCGCCTCGATGTTGAACCTGGCGTTTTCCGGCCATTCCAACCATTCCTGCGATATGAACGTGTCGGACGTGGAAGGAATCCACTTCGGGTTCCTGCAAACCTGGGCCCAACAGAACAACTGGGACTACTGGTATCAGCCCTGGTACCTCAAGGACGAGGAAACGTCCGCGTACCGCCGATACGGGCAGCTTCGCTACAAGCTGCTGCCGTATCTCTATTCGACGGCCGCGGAGGCGGCCTTGACCGGCTATCCGGTGATGCGTCCCATGGCGATGGTCTGCCCGGACGACCCCGCCTGGGACTCCGCCCGGTCGCAGTACATGCTCGGCGACTTCCTCCTGGTCTCCGCCTTTGCCAAGGAAGTCCGGCTGCCGCCGGGCGAGTGGATCGACTTCTGGAGCGGCAAGCGGACTGCCGGGCCGGCGACGCTTCCCGTGGAGATCACGCCCACACGCGGGGGCGCCCTGATGGTCAAGGGCGGCGCGATCCTGCCCACCTGGCCGCCGTGCGACCACGTGGAGAAGGGCTGGTCGCCCGAGGTCGGACTGCTCGTCTATCCCTCGGTGCGCAGCAGCTTCACCCTCTACGAAGACGACGGCGAGAGTCTCGCCTACCGCAAAGGCCAGTTTGCCCGCACGCTCCTGAGCTGCCAGACGGCCGGGAAGACCGTGACGCTGACGATCGGGGCCCGCGAAGGCGTCTATGCCGGCATGCCGGCCACGCGCGACTTCACGGCCACGGTCCATCTCCCGGCCCGCCCGGGAATCGTCAAACTCGACGGCGCGCCGGTGAGCGATTTCCAGTGGAACGAAGCGGCCTCGGCCGTTACCGTGAAGATCCCCGCCTGCGGTAACGCGCCGCGGGTCTTGACAATCGAATGGTAGCATCGCCATCTTGCATCCGTAGCACAGCCATCTTGGCTGTCTTCCGACAGACTGGTAGCCTGGCGGTTCGGCGACAGGCTGGAAGCCTGTGCTACTTGGCTTGAGACATGCTGAAGATGAAGGAGTTCACGCTGTGAGCAAAGCAGGTTGTCTGTCCGCGATCCTCGTTGTTTGCTGGTGTCCCGTTTTCGTCGAGGCGGCCCAGCCTGCTTCCCGGCCGCCCGTCACCCTCGTCGATCTGACCAAGCCTCTGGCAGAAGGTGCGGCCGTCGCCACGGACGCGGAGATCCATCCGGGCCAGGGGACGTTGCGGGTCCGCACCGGGCACGCGGCCCTGCGGCCGGGCGTCACGCTCAAAGGGCCGGGCGGGCACTGGGACCTCACCGGGTTCACGACCCTGGAGGCCACCGTCGCCAACGTCGGGAAACGCCCCCTGAGCGTTCACTGCGCGGTCGAGAGCCCCGAGGCGGACCTCACCAGCAGGAAGAATTGCTGCATCGGCTCGGCCGACATTCCGCCGGGCGGAAAGGCGACCCTGGAGGTCAAGCTCCGCGCCCGGCTGCCGGAGTCGCTTCGGGAGAAGCTCCGTGGGATGCGGGCGTGTCCCGGCGGGTTCCTCGACGGAACTCGGGCGACGATCGACCCGGCCCGGGTGACCGGCATCTCCGTCTACCTCTATCATCCGTCGTCCGACTGCACGTTCGAGATTTCGAGTATCTGCGCCGGCGGCAGCCCGGCGTTCCCGCTGCCGGCCAATCCCGCCGACTTGTTCCCGATGATCGACCGTTTTGGACAGTACATCCATAAGGACTGGCCGGGCAAGACCCATTCGGAGGACGACCTGGCCGCGGAGCGCAAACGGGAGACGGCGGACCTGGCGGCACATCCGGGCCCGAAGGACTGGAACCAGTACGGCGGCTGGCTGGCCGGGCCCAAGTTGGAGGCGACCGGACGGTTCCGCGTGGCCAAGTGGCGCGACAAGTGGTGGCTCGTGGATCCGGAGGGCCGCCTCTTCTGGTCGCACGGCCTGGTGCGGGTCACGTGGTCGTGTTCCTACACGCCTGTCACCGGCCGCGAGCACCTCTTCGCCGACCTGCCCGCACGCGGGTCGCCGTTCGGCGTGTTCTACGGCCGCAGCGCGTGGCCGATCGCGGGACAATACGAGCGGGGCACGGCAACGTACAACTTCTCGGGCGCGAACCTGCTGAGAAAGTACGGGCCCCAATGGCCCGAAACCTATGCGGACCTCGTCCAACACAGGCTCCGGAGCTGGGGCTTGAACACGTTGGCCAACTGCTCGCAGCCGGCCATCTATCTGAAGCACAAGACGCCCTACACGGCGACCGTCTACAGCCTCGACTCCCCGCCGGCCGATACTCCCGGCGCGACCGGCTACGTGGCGACGATCCACAACTCCAGCCGGGTCATCGAGGGCACCAGCGGCGGCTGGGGCAAGTTCCCCGACGTGTTCGACCCGAGCTTCAAGGCCACGCTGCTCAACGAGATCGCCCAGCACCGGGGCAAGGCCGTGGGCGACCCCTGGTGCCTGGGCTACTTCCCCGGCAACGAGTTGAACTGGGGGAGCGACGAGACCACTCTGGCCCGGGCCGTGTTGGCCTCGCCGTCCGGCCAGCCGGCCAAACGGGCCCTGGTCGATGACTTGAAGGCCAAGTACGGTACGATCGAGAAGCTCAACACCGCCTGGAAGAGCGGCTACGCTTCCTGGGAGGCGATCCTCGAATCGACCACGCCGCCCGGCGCTGCCAGCGGCCGCGCCGATCTGGCCGCGTTCCTCGGGCGCGTGGCCGACGCCTACTTCCGCCAGTGCCGGGAGGCGGTCAAGGAGATCGACCCGCAGGGGCTCTACCTCGGCTGCCGTTTCGCCGGATGGAGCCACGGCGTGGTGTTCCGCATGGCGGCCAAGTACAGCGACGTGGTGAGCGTGAACCGCTACACGGAGACCCTGACCGACCTCCGCCTGCCCGACGGGATCGACAAGCCCGTGCTGATCGGCGAGTGGCATTTCGGGGCCCTCGACCGCGGCAAGTTCCACGCAAGCCTGCGCGAGGTGGCCGACCAGCAGGCCCGCGGGGCGGCCTACGAGAAGTACGTGCGCAGCGCCCTGGAAAACCCCTTGGTCGTCGGCACCCACTGGCACCAGTACGGAGACCAGGCCACCACGGGCCGCGACGACGGCGAGAATTTTCAGAACGGCTTCGTCGACGTCTGCGACACCCCCTACGTCGAGACGATCGACGCCTGCCGCCGCATCGGCTACCCGCTCTACGAGGTCCGGGCTGGAAAAGGAAAGTAGCGGCGGGGCTGTGCGACTGCTGCCGGCAGCAGAACTACAGCGCAGGATCTTCGCAGGAGATCGAGCCTGTCGGGGTGAAACGACGGGTTGCGTATTCCCGCGTTTGGGGTCCGGTTCTGCTCCGAAGATGACTGGACGATCGCGCACAGAATGGAATGGCAAAGTGCCTCGCGCTCTTAGCTCCGGAGGAGCGTAAGACCGTAGCCCATGGCGCAAGCCATGGGGAGGTTCGCCTCCCATGGGCAATCAAGCCCCGCAAGGGGCGAAAGAAGGCGGCGGCCGGGATCGGTGGCGGTAGGCCCCGTTCTATCGCCCCTGACGGGGCTTCCGGCGCCTTAGACCACTTCCCATGGCTCGCGCCATGGGCTACGATCTGCCGCCGCTAACGCGGCTCCGGGAAAGGCCAACGTCAGAAGAACAGAACCGGACACCCACTCGCCCTTCCAATTCAACCGGCCTTTCACGTCCCCAGATCGAGCCTGCCAACCCGCTCCAGCCCGATCAGGCAACTACTGTTGGAGACGGTGACGGAGTCAGGCATGGCGCAGGTCGTCCGTCAATTCCTCGGGCGGGTAGTCCAAAAAGGCGACCCCCTGCCGGCCCAGCAGTTCCAGGAACGTGGGTTTGGAGTAGCCGGCCATCTCGGCGGCCTGCCCACAGGACAGACGGCCCAATTCAAAGAGTTTGGCGGCGAGGCAGACGCGGGCCTCGGTCTCGCTGATCGAGTCAGGCAAGCTGATGGTCAAGTCGGACATGGGAAGGCCCCCTTCAAACTCGAAGTCCACTATCTCTATTCTACGTGGTTTCGCCGTTTCCCGCGATAGTAGCTCCCGCCGGTTTGCCAACGCTCCGGGGATTGTGGTAGGATGTTCCCCGAATCCTCTGGAAAGGAGCCACCGATGAAGATGTTATTCCCGTGTATATCGGCGGTGCTGTTGGCAACCGTTTGGGGCGTCGCTTCGGCGGGCGAGCCGGCCACGGTCCGTATGTGGGAGCAGTCGGTCGCCATCCCGACTTATCCGCTCGGCGAAGCGGACAAGGACCCCATCTTCTACAGCGGGCGACGGTACCAGGGGGCCAAGGGGCCGGTGTATCCCTACGCCATGCTCGACAAGCTCGGCGACCGGCCCGTGGACAAGCCATACCGGACGGTCTACCTGGAGAACAAGTACCTCCAGCTCTCGATCCTGCCGGAGCTTGGCGGCCGCATCTTCACCGGGCTCGATAAGACCAACGGCTACGACTTCTTCTACCGCCAGCATGTGATCAAGCCCGCCCTGATCGGAATGGCCGGGGCCTGGATCTCGGGCGGCGTCGAGTGGAACATCCCGCACCATCACCGCGTGACCACGTTCATGCCGGTCGACTACCGGTTGGTCGAGAACCCCGACGGGAGCAAGACGGTCTGGTTGGGCGAGACCGAATGGCGTCACCGCATGAAATGGCTGGTGGGCGTGACGCTCCACCCCGACCGGTCCTATCTTGAGATCACGACGAAGCTCTTCAACCGCACCCCCGTGGCCCACTCGATGCTCTGCTTCGCCAACGTGGCGGTCCACGCCAACGCCGACTACCAGGTGATCTTCCCGCCCGGCACCGAGTTCGGCACCCAGCACGCCAAACGCGAGTTCGTCCACTGGCCGATCGGGCAGGAGGTCTACAACCGGGTGGACCGCCGCGGCGTCGATCTGAGCTGGTGGAAGAACCAGCCGTCGCCCATCTCGATCTTCGCGTGGAACTACGACGACGACTTCGTCGGCGGCTACGACCACGGGAAGCAGGCGGGCGTGGTCCACGTGGCCGACCACCACGTCGCGCCCGGAAAGAAGTTCTTCACCTGGGGCAGCGGCGAAGAAGGCCGGATGTGGGACAAGGTCCTGACCGACGGCGACGGGCCGTACATCGAACTGATGACCGGGGCCTATTCCGACAACCAGCCGGACTACAGTTGGGTCCAGCCCTACGAGACCCGGACCGTGCGCGAGATCTGGTATCCGTTGCGTTCCCTGGGCGGGATCAAGAATGCGAACGACGAAGCGGCGGTGAACCTGGAACTCGACGCCTCGCACACCGCCCGGTTGGCCGTGAACACGACCTCCGAACGTCCCGCCGCCCGGGTCGTCCTGGAGTCGCGTGGGAAGACGATCTACGAGAAGACGGCCGCGATCGGCCCGGAGCGGCCCTTCGTGGCCCAGGTCGCCGCCGGCCCCGACGTGAAGCCTGAGGATCTGAAGCTCACGGTCTGGTCGGACGGAAAGGAACTGGTCCGCTACCAACCGGCCAGGCCCCGCGGACGGCCCATGCCCGACCCGGTCACGCCGCCGCCCGCCCCGCAGGACGTGAAGACCGCCGACGAGCTTCACCAGATCGGTCTTCGCCTGGAACAGTTCCACAACGCGGCGATCGAACCGTATCCCTACTACCAAGAGGCCTTGAAACGCGATCCCGGCGATTCGCGGGCGAACACGGCCCTTGGAATCCTCTACTGCAAGCGAGGCATGTTCGTCGAGGCGGAGCAGCGGCTCCGTGCGGCGATCGCCAGGATCACGACGCGTTACACCGTGCCCAAGGATACCGAGGCGTTCTACTACCTCGGCGTGGCCCTCGACGGCCAAGGCAAGCACGACGCGGCTGACGAGGCGTTCCATCAGGCGACGTGGGGCCAGGCCTGGTCGGCCGCAGGCTACTTCGCGCTGGCCCGAAACGCGTGCCGGAAGGGCCGCTTCGCAGAGTCGCTCGATCTCCTGCACCGCTCGCTGGCCACGAACACGCGGAACCACAAGGGCCTGGGACTCAAGGCGATGTTGCTGCGGCGACTCGGCCGCGCGCAGGAGGCCTTGGCCGCGGTCCGCGAGGCCCGGCGTCTCGACCCGCTCGACTTCTGGACCGGCAACGAGGCGTACCTCGTGGCAGCGGCCGGCGGAAATCCGGCGGAGGCGGCGAAGGCGAAGGCCGGGCTGGAATCGTCGATGCGCGGCGAGGTCCAGTCGTACCTGGAACTGGCGTCCGATTACGCGGCTTGCGGCGTCTGGGACGACGCGATCGACGTGTTGACCCGGTTCGTCGCCATCTCGCCTGACACGACGCGCATCCACCCGATGGTTTACTACGATCTCGCCTATTTCCACGACCGGAAGGGAAGCCGCGAGGAGGCACGCCGCTATTGGGAGTTGGCCGCGAAGATGCCCCGCGACTACTGCTTCCCGTTCCGGCTGGAGTCGATCGACGTACTCCGGCGGGCGATTGCGGCCAACCCGGCCGACGCCCGGGCACTCTATTACCTGGGGAACCTCCTCTACGACATCCAGCCGCGCGAGGCGATCGCCGCGTGGGAGAAGTCGCGGGACCTGGTCCCGGGGTTCGGAACGGTCCATCGCAACCTGGGCCTGGCCTACGCCCGCATCGAGGGCGATTACCCCAAGGCCGCGTCGAGCCTGACCGCGGCCGTCGAGGCCGATCCGACCGACCCGCGGCCGTTCACCGAGCTGGATGAGGTGGCGGAAGTTGCGGGGGTTTCCCTGGAGAAGCGGCTGGCGATCCTGGAGAAGAACGCCGCCACCGTGGCCCGGCGCGACGACGCCCTGCTGCGTCACGTGGGCCTCTGCCTCCTGGCGGGCCGCTACGACCGCGCCCTGGCGCTTCTGGCCAACCACCGCTTCCGCCGCTGGGAAGGCGAGAACGGCCCCCATGCCATGTACGTCGACGCGCACCTGCTCCGCGGACAACGGTATCTCGGCGCAAAGCAGTTCGCGGAGGCCCGGCAGGATTTCCTGGCGGCGCTGGAGTATCCGGAGAATTTCGAGACGGGCCGCCCGCTCCACGGGGGCCCGAAAACGGCCGAGATCGAGTACCTGCTGGGTGTGACGAGCGAGGCACTCGGCCAGCGGGCCGAGGCTCGACGCCACTTCGAGCAGGCGGTCGCGGCCAGCGCGGAATCGCTGCCCATCCGCTACTACGACGCCTTGGCCCAAAGGAAACTCGGCAACGAGGCCGCCGCGCAGAAGACCCTCGACGCCCTCGTCCGCGCCGGGACCGAAACCCTCGATTCCCTCAAGCGCGGTCCCCGCACGGACTTTTTTGGGATCTTCGGGACGAACCAGGCGCCGGCCCTTCAGGCCGCCGAGGCCCACTACCTGATCGGCCTGGGACTCCTGGGTAAGGGTCGAGCGGCCGAGGCCCGGGCCGAATTCGAGCGGGCCGTGAAGCTCAATCCCAACCATCTCGGCGCGAAGACGCGCGTGGGACGGGAGGACTAAACGACCTCGCCCTCCCAAAGCCCACGGGTTGCAACCCGTGGGCTTTCTGGAGCGGCCGTTACGCGATCTCGAACCCTTTGCGCTGTTCGCGACGCAGCCAGGTGTCGGCCTCGGCGTCGCCGACGAAGACCTCTTTGGCGGGGTCCCAGCGGAGCTTCCGGCCGAGACGCACGGCGATGTTCGCCAGGTGGCACGTCGAGACCGAGCGGTGCTGGCAGACGACGTTGGAGATTGTCGGGCGGCGGGTCCGGATGCAGTCGAAGAAGTTGCCCATGTGGTTGACGATCGCGTCGAGCTTGCCCGCCTTGAGCGTGTGCGACGGGTTGTCGTCGGGGTAGATGCCGTAGAACTTCTCGCGTACTCCGGGATGGAAGGGGAGGTCCTTCGCGCTGACGCCGAAGGACGCGGCCAGGTCGTCGATCAGCTTGCCGCTGAGCGTGCCGCGGTTGACGAAGATCCGGCCCTTCTCGCCCTCGAGCATCAGCCCGTTGCGTCCCTCGGTGGCGATCACCAGGCGCACGCCGTCGGCGTAGCGCATCTCGGCGTGGAACCGGGGGGCGACGTTGTAGCTGAAGGGATCGTTCGGAAGCGAGGAGGCCCGGCCCTCGATCTCGACCGGTCCGGAGTCTTGGGCCCCGATGGCCCACTGGGCGATGTCGAGGTCGTGGGCGCCCCAGTCGGTCATCTTGCCGCCGGAATACTCGTACCACCAGCGGAACGTGTAGTGGCACCGCTCCTCCAGGTAAGGAACGCTGGGCGTCTGCCCCTGCCAGAGGTCCCAGTTCAGGCAGCCCGGCACCGGGCGCACGGGGAACGGGCCGCCGGTCGGGTTGGGCGATTCGATGGCCGTCACGGTGTGCAGCTTGCCGAGATGGCCGAGACGCACCAGTTCCACGGCCAGGCGAAAACGGGCGTCGCTCCGCTGCCAGGAGCCGGTCTGAAAGACCCGGCCCGTCTCCTTCACCACCCGGCACAGGATCTTGCCTTCGTCGATGGTGAGCGTGAGAGGCTTCTCGCAGTAGATGTCGATTCCTGCCCTGGCGGCGTCGATGGCGATCTTCGTGTGCCAGTGATCGGGCGTGCCGATGAGCACCACGTCGAGCTTTTCCTTCTCGAACATCTTGCGATAGTCTTCGTAGATCCTCGGCGTGCTGCCGAAGGCCGCGCGGGCCTGCTCACGAACGTTGCGGTCGACGTCGGCGATGGCCACGAGATCGCCGTGGGCCCGGGCCTTTTCGGCAATCACCGAGCCCTGGTAGCGCATGCCGACGGCCCCGATCCGGAAGCGGTCGTTCTTCGCTTTGGGCTTTGCGGCCCCTGCGGCCTGCGCGGTGAAGACGTAGGGCGCCGAGAGCCCGGCCACGGCCGGACCGGCCACGAGCAGCTTGCACAATTCGCGTCGATTCATCGCATTCTCCGTGACAAAGGCAACTGGGACACTTGATTCATACCATCCGGGACGGCCGCCGTCTACCGGGCGAGCTCGCCCGGGTCCATTCCCGTTTCTGCGCGGGCGACATCGGCATCGAGCGTGAGCGTTGGAAGTGCAAGCGTGGCATTGTGGGCGGCTTTGCAGTATATTGAAGGAGTTGCCAGCATTTCCGCTTCGTTGACCTGCCTTGGGAGCCCACCTTCATGAGACGGTATCTTCTCGGCATCGTTGCCTGTTTCGTGAGCACCGCAGCCCTGGCCGCGGCCCCGCCTGCCCCCGCCTTTCGCGCCGGTGCGGCCATGAGCAACATCACTCCGCCGCTGGGGCGGCCGATTGTCGGCAATTTTGTGGCCCCGCTGTCGACCAACGTCCACGATGAACTCCACGCCCGGTGCCTGGTGCTCGACGATGGCAAGACGAAGCTCGCCCTGGTGGTGCTCGATCTGCTGGGAACCGAGGCAGGCATGTGCGCCGAGACGCGAAGCCTGATCGAAAAGCAGGTGGGGATTCCGGCGACCAACGTGCTGATCTCCGCCGTGCATACCCATTCGGCCAGCAGCACCGGCGGCAAGGCGCCTGCCCCCGGCAAGCCGGAGTACGAGAACTACCGCGCCTTCGTGGTGCATCGCATCGTCGACGGCGTGCGCTGCGCAGCGAACCGGCTGCGTCCGGCCCAGTTGGCCTGCCTTACGACCCAGGCCCCGGAGCACGTCTTCAATCGTCGCTGGTTTGTGAAGCCGGGCGCGGCGCGTCCCAACCCGTTCGGCGGCATCGACCAGGTCCAAACGAACCCGCCCCAGGGCAGCCCGGACCTGATCAAACCGGCCGGGCCGACCGATCCTACGGTGACGATCCTCGCCGTGCGCGAGCCCGACGGGCGGCCGATCGCCGTTTACTCGACCTATTCGCTGCACTACGTGGGCGGCGTGCCGAAGGGCGATATCTCGGCCGACTACTACGGCGTGTACTGCGATCGCCTGGAGCGCCTGCTGCACGGCAACGAGCAGGATCCACCCATGGTGGCCCTGATGGCCAACGCGTCCAGCGGCGACATCAACAATCTCAATTTCCTCCACCCGCGCCCGTCCAAGAAGCCTTACGAGCAGATCCGCTTCGTGGCCCACGATTTGGCCTCCAAGGTGCAGGCGGCCCTGGCCAAGGCCGACTACCGCGATCAGGTGCCCCTGGCCGCCCGCTATCGGGAGACGATCGTGGCTCGTCCGCGTCCCACCGCCGAGCAGATCGCCTGGGCCAAGGAGACCTTGACCAAGCCGGCCCCCAAGCCCGACGAGGTCAACCTCCCCTACAGCTACGCCCGGCGCATCCAGGGGATGGTCAACCGCGAGGAGAAGGTCTCGGTGCCGTTGCAGGTGTTGCGGATCGGCCCGGCGTGCCTCGGCACGATGCCCGGCGAGCCGTTTTGCGAGATCGGACTGGAGTTCCGCCGCCGCAGCCCGGTACAGCCGGCCGTGCTCATCGAGTGGGCCCACGGCGGGTTCGGCTACATCCCGACCGCCAAACACTTCGACTGGGGCGGCTACGAGACCTGGCTCGGCTCCTGCGCGTTCGAGCCGCACGCCTCGGAGAAGCTGCTCGATATCTTGCTGGAAATGGTGGCCGAAGTCCGCTCGCGTTGACTGAGATTCACAAGGCCCGCGCGTTTCGGTTCTCCGTACCGGCTTGCTTCCTCTCACTCCGGCTTGATCTTGAGGTTGCGGAAGTAGACCGGCGCGCCGTGATGTTTCCCCTGCAATCCAATGTGACCGTGGGTCGGCAGTTCGGCCCAGGGGCGGCTGAGCCACGGCGGGATGTCGCTGCCGTCGGGGTTCTTCTTCGCCGAGGTCCAGCGACGGAGATCGATCCGGTTGACCGCCTTGCCGTTGAGCACCACGCTGAGGATCGGGCCCTTGCAGGTCACGGTCATCCGGTTCCACTCGCCGGGCTTGCGCACCGCGCTGCTCGTGGGCGCCTGGTGGCCGAAGAACGCCCCGCAACGCCCGGTGGGCGACATCTTCGCCCGCTTCGTGAGGAAGTCGTCGGCGATCTGGATCTCCACGGAATTGGGCACGAAGTTCTTGAGGTCGCTGCAATAGACGAACACGCCGCTGTTGGTCCCCACGTCGTTCTTGAATTCCAGGTCGATGACGCAGTCCCCGTATTGCTCCTTGGTCCAGATACACTCGTCCTTGCTGGCGGTGAACACGCCGTCGGTCACGGTCCAGACTCCGGCCGGGAACACGGCGTTCGACAGGTCCGGGGCAATCAGACTCTTCCACCCGGACGAATCCGGATGCCCCGCCGGCTCCGCCGCTGCGACCGGCCGGATCGAAGTCATCGCTGCCATCCCCAGAGCCAGCACAACACTCGCCATTCTCATCGGAACAGTCCTCCTGCAAAAACACGACACCTTGGGACAGAGTTACGAGGCCCGCCCGGGCCGCGTTCCGGGCACCGGAGGCGGCCTTCCCTGTCATTCGACCTCAACAAAGACTCCCTCGCCCGACGCAAGCGTGAGAGGATAGAACCCGTCGGGGCCAAGCCGCAACTCGGTGCGTTGCCCGCGCGGCCAGGCGACGACCTTCGAGCCGGCGATCTTCAGCTTGACGTGCGTCGTCTTGACCGCCTCCAACTCGCTCATGTTGACGACGGTAAACGCGGCTCCGCCGCCACTGTTCCTCTCAAAACAGCCGATCAGCAGCGGGTCGTCGCACTGGATCTGCTGAATCGTCGGGAAGGTGCCGACCGGGTTGCTGAACTTCAGGTACGGCGTATCGTCCGTGCAGCGATGGGCCATCGCGCCGAGATTCTTGTACCGGACGAAGGCATCGGAGACGCTGCGGATCTCCTTGAAGACCGCCGCGGCATCGTACCAGGCATTCGTTCGTTTGCCGTCAACGGTGATCAGCGACGGGCATTCCGCATTGTGGCCCGCATAGGTCCAGCAGAGCAGGCCCTTGCAGCCGAACGACAGCATGCAGTACGACTGCCAGCGGAACTCCGATTCCGTCGGGGTCCGCTTGCTGGGGACCCAGGCGAACGTCTGGATGCAGCACCAGAAGTCCTTGCGATGCTCGCGGGCCGACGCTGCGATCACGTTGATCGATTCGCAGTAGTCCCGGTACGTCGTCCGCTTGCCCTTGGCCCAGTTGAGCGGGTAGATGTCGGTGCAGATATACGGCGGGTCGAACTTCGTGCAAAACGCATCGCAGTACTTCTTGTACAAGCCGGGATCGGGATCGTAGTACTCGATCGCGGCCGCGGAGGCGCCGAATTTCAACTGCGCCGCGTTGGCGTACATGGGAAGCAGGTTGACGTACGGCAGCTTGCCGCCGGTCTCTCTGTAATACGCATTGCAGATCCCGGCGAGCTTGTCGTACTGGTCCGTTCCTGGTTCGTCCGTCACGTAGGTCCCGGCGAAACACGGATGGTCGAAGTACTCCGCGGTCGCGACGGCGGGGTCCTTGGTCGCGCCGTCGCCCAGGATCAGCTCGACGCCGCAGCGGTCGCAGTCCGTGAGGAGCATTTTTCGGTTCTCGGAGCCGGCCAGGGCGCCGTGGGCGATGATCCAGTCGAATCCGCCGGAACGGTACGTCTCGATGAAATCCTTACCGATCGCTTCCTGGTTCGGACTGACCCATGCCCCGATCCGAATTCGGTCGCGGGTGAGGTACTCGCTGGTATAGGGCGATTCGATGCGCGTTCCCAAGGCGGTTTGAACGGCTGTCGCCAGCACGACGGCCGCTTCGGCGCGGGTCGCCGGCCTGGCTTCGGGCTTGAGAGGGATACCGTACTCGCTCAACGAAGCGACCGCGCGGTTCCAGTCAGGTTCCGAAAGCGGACGGTTGGGGAGGAACTTCCCGTCCTTCCCTCCGTCCAGCAACCGCCGTGCCACGACGAATCGAATCGCCGACCGCGTGTTCGCCGGCAGGTTGGCGATGTCGTCCAGCGGCAGCTCTTCGTTGACCAGCCGGTACTTCCCCGGCTTCCTCGCCACGAAGTGGGTGAATCCGCGGCGATTGGTCTGGCAGACGGGAATCACCGACTCCCCCGCCTTTCCGTCTTTGGGAGTGAACCGGACGACGGTCGCTTCGGACGGACTGTTGATCTTCGTCGACTGGAGCATGAAGTCGGCCCGGTCGAACCCCTCGAAGAGGCAGCCGCCGGGAACCAGGACCCGCTCCAACGGCGCGACGAACTGCGTCGGCTCCGAGTAGTCGGGGGCATCCACGGCGGCGTTGAGAAACCGTTGGGCCTCCGCCTCCGACGGGAAGAACCCAAGCCGGGAAACCTGATAGACGGAATCCGTGTCGCTCGGATTGGTCGGGTCGAAGCGGAACGAGGTGATCGTTCCGGCCCAGTTCTTATGGTCGAACTTCCGCATGTCGACGATCGCGGTCCGCCACGTATTGTCGCCGATGACGGAAAATGAGGAGTAACTTTTGTCGGAGAGAGCGGTCAGGGTGTCGGTCGTGAAGAAGAGGCCGGCCTGCGTGATCGTCGTCTTGTACTTGTACCGCACCGCGAAAAACGGCCGCTTGTCGGCGGGGAATGCGTCCTCCGCGCTCATCGGAACGGTCAGGGTGAGGTCGGTCCCGGTCGGAATCAACTTCGTCAACCCAACTTCGTGAACGAGTTGCCCTTGACCGAGCGAGATCAACTTCGCGTCCGGTCCGTGGTTGAAGACCCAGACCGGCTCGCGGGCGGATAGGGAACCGGCACACGCGACCAGGGACAGGAACAGGAGGGACGGTTTCATGGGACGGCAACCAGGCTGGAGGGAGGTTGTGGGGAGGACGGTCCACGCATCGTTGTCCCGAGGGATGCCTTTGTCAAGCCCATGCGGTGAAAAGACCCGGCCGCGATGCAACAGGTGCGCAACGTGGAAACGCCGCTTGTTGACGGCCACCCAACTCTCTGATAACGTGCAAATACTCTCCAAGCCTTGACGCCAAGGACTGGTGGTCTCCGGCAAGAAAGCCTCCTTCGGCAGTCTCTACCTTCTGAAAAGGGCCCGTGACATGCACCGTTTTCTTTCGCTTCGCGTACTGGCCGGCGTGTTGGCCGCGAGTGCGTCGTCCTGGATCCTGGCTTCCACGGGCGTGGCCGCGCCCGCGGTCCTCTCGATCAGCACCGGCGGCGAGGTCCGCCTGGTCAGCGGCAAGACCGAGATCGCCCACGTCGCCCCGGGGCTCTTTGAGGCCGGCTGGCAGGGCGCGGGCTATGTGGCGGGCAACCCGAAGGACAATCGGCCTGGCCACTATCGCGGCAAGCTTAAGGCCAAGGGCGGGATGGTCGAGAGCGAGTTGCGCACGGCCGACGTCGCAAACGGCCTCTCCTTCGCCTACACGCTCACACCCAAGGCGGCGCTGCGTTTGCAGATCGTGTACGTGGCCGTGGAGTTTCCGGAAGAGGAGGCGGCCGGCCAAGGCTACGAATGCGACGGCGTGCGGGGGACGTTCCCGGCCAAGCTCGGGAAGAACATCCTGCTCTTCAGCAAACGCATCCGCCGGCTCTCGGTGACCACGCGGACCGGCGGCCAGATCGCAATCGAATTCCGCGGCCCGACGCAAGTCCTGCTCCAGGACAACCGCCAATGGGGGCCGACCTTCTCGGTGCGGATCGGGGAGTCGCTCGATCCCAAGAAGCCGGTGGAACCGGAGGTGCCGGTCAAGATCGCGTTCTCGTTGACCAGCCCCGAGGGGCTGGCCGTGGACTACGACGCGCCGGTCGTCCTGGCCGCCGGAGACGAGTGGATCCCCTTGGACTACGCTCCGGAAATCGAAGCCGGTTCGGCGCTCGACTTCTCGAAGCAGGGGCAACTCGACGGGCCGGCCGGGAAGCATGGCCGCGTCCTCGCACGTCGGGACGGCACGTTCGCGTTTGAAAAGAGCCCTCAGACGCCGCGGCGCTTCTACGGCGTCAACTTCTGTAGCAGCGCCCAGTACCTCGAGCACGAACAGGCCGACCGTCTGGCGGATCGCCTGGCCCGCATCGGCTACAACGCGGTGCGGATCCACCACTACGAAGCCATCCTGGTGCGCGGCGGAAGCGAGTCGGTCACGCTGAACTCCGAGCGGCTCGACCAGCTCGATTACCTGCTGGCCGCCCTTAAGAAGCGGGGGATGTACCTCACGACCGACCTCTACGTGTCCCGGCCCGTGCGCGCGGGCGAGATTTGGGAGGGGGCCGAAGGCCGCGTGGAAATGAACGACTTCAAGTTGGCCGTGATGGTCAACGAAAAGGCCTTCGCCAACTGGCAGGCGTTCTCCCGCAACCTGCTGACGCACCGCAACCCCTATACGGGCCTGACCTACGCGGAGGACCCGGCGCTGGCGTGGCTGTGCATGATCAACGAGGGGAATGTGGGCAACTTCCTCGGCGGCATCAAGTCGCCCCAGCTCAAGGCCGACTGCCAGCGCAAGTGGAACGAGTTCCTCACCAAGCGCTACGGCAGCGCGGCGGCGCTCGGCGAGGCGTGGCAGCGCGACCCGGGCGGCGACCCGGCCGCCGGCACGGTGCCGCTGGTCACCATCCCGTGGAAGCCGGACGACTCGCCGGCGGTGCGCGACGCGGCCGCCTTCTGCGCCGCCTTGGACATCGCGGCGCTTGAGCGTATGAAGACCTTCCTGCGCGACGAGCTGCACTGCCGGGCGCTGGTGACCAACATGAACGCGTGGACCAATCCGCTGGCCAACCAGGCGGCGCGGGCCGAATACGACTACGTCGACGACCACTTCTACGTCGATCACCCGCACTTCCTCGAACAGCCCTGGCGTCTGCCGTCGTCTTGCCCGAACTCCAGTCCGATCGCCGCAGGGGCGCCGGGCGGCTGCGGCAATTGTTTCACGCGTCTGTTCGACCGGCCGTTCACCATCAGCGAGTACAACTATTCGGGGCCGGGCCGATTCCGCGGCGTGGGCGGCATCCTCACCGGGTGTCTCGGCGCGTTGCAGGATTGCAGCGCGCTGTGGCGATTCACCTTCAGTCACTCGCGCGACAACCTGTTCCAGGCGTCCCCGGCGGGCTACTTCGACGTGGGCACGGACCCGCTCAATCAACTCGCCGAGCGCGCAGCACTGTGCCTTTACCTCCGCGGCGACATGCGTCCCGCGCCGCACAAGGTGACGATCGCCCTGAACGCACCCGACCTGCTCACGCAGCGGACCTCCGCGCGCAGGCTCGCGCCCGACTGGACCTTGCTGGCCCACGTCACGCGGGTCGGCACCAGCCTGGCGTGCGGGCAGCCCATCGACGCCGACCTGGTGCTTCCCGTGGGCCGGTTTGCGGTCAACACGTCCGGGCAGGTGCTGGCCCAGGACCCCTACGCCGACGAGGCCGGTGCCAAGATCCTCGACGCCATGCGAGAGCGCGGCTGGCTCAAGGGGAATGTCACGGACCTCGACGCCAAGCGATTCCAGAGCGAAACGCAGGAACTGCTCATCGACGCGCCGCGCGACGTCATGGTTCTGGACACGCCGCGCACGGCAGGCGGCTGCGGACCGGAAGGCGAGACGATCCGCACCGCGGCCGCCACGGTGACGCTGGACAAGGCGTATGCCACGGTTTGGGTCTCGAGCCTCGACGCCCAGCCGATCCGCGACAGCAAACGCCTGCTGCTGTGCCATCTCACGGACCTCCAGAACACGGGCGCGACGTTCGGCGAAAAGGCACGGCGCACGCTCTATTCCTGGGGCAAGTTGCCGCATCTGGTCCAGGCCGGCCAGGCCACCGTGCGGATCCGCCTGGCAAATCCGCAGCGCGCGGTCGTCTATGCGATCACCCCAAGCGGCAAACGCCTGGAAAAAGTCCCCACCCGGGTCGACCACGGCGAACTGCTGGTCACTACGCGGGTCGCCGGTCCCGACGGCAAGGCCCGATTGGCCTACGAGATCGTGGCGGAGTAGACAAAGAGAACATCGGACAGGACAAGGCTGGGCGGGTGGATGGGTGAAAGGCTAGGGGATTTCATGGATGCTGGTTTTGTTCTGAACGGGAACAACCGTCGAAATGCACACGCCAGAACGGAGGTATTCGCCGCAGTTCCCTTCAGCCCCGAAGGGGCGGGATACGACAGCCCAGGGCAACGCCCTGGGGAAGCGTGTCGGAAGGACCGGCAAAGCCCACACGCCTGGAACAGAACCGGAATTCAGGTGGCATCTTTCAAGGGGCAACTTCTCACCTGCCCAGGACAGAAGCTATGCAAACACTGTTGCGCTGCGGCTCGTGCGTTGTTCTCTTCCTGGGGCTTGCGCTTCCCGTGGCCGCGCCAGGCGGCGAGGCGGGCTTCAAGCCCGAACTCCTGGGCGTGGAGCTGACCTCCCGCGAGGTCCGGCCCGGCGATCCGTTTGCCCTGACCCTCAAGTTCCGCAACGCGGGCACAAGGCCCGCGCCGGCCGACTACTGGCTCTTTGTGCATTTCGAGACGGCCAAGGACTGCCGCCACATCGCCATTCACGCCGATCACCCGCCCGCCGAGCCGACGACGATCTGGCAAGCGGGACAGACGATCGTCGACGGTCCTCGGTTGCTCACCGTCCCGGCCGACTTGCCGGAGCAGGAGTATTTTTTGCACGTGGGCGTCTTCGACCATGAAGGCAAGGGCGGACGTTTGCTCGACAGCTACGCCGGCGGCACGCTCCGCGTGACCCGCGAGGCGCGGGCCTGGGAACAGCTCGGTCCGCCGCGGCTGGACCCGCAAGAGGTCACACGGCGGCGGGCCGCACTGGCGGCCCGGATCCCGGCCGAGTCCCGGGTCGGCCTCCAGACCGCCGGTTGGCGTCTGGACCTCGATCGAACGAGCGGGGCTTGGTCGCTGACGGATCGGACGACCGGCGTGCTCTGGACCTCGGATCCGGCGCGGCCGCGTTTCGGCGAGGTGGTGCTCCGCAACGGCGAGCGGTCGGCCATCTGGCGCATCGACCGTTTTGATGAAGTGAGCGGTTCCCCCCACGAGCTTCGCCTGGTCAGCCGGCCGTCGATCGACGGCAAGCCTTGCGGCACGAGCCTTATGTTCACGATCCGGCCCGTCGCCGAACCGGACGGGTTTCGCCTCGCCTACTCGACGGAGAGCCACGGCCCTTGGCAGGTTGCCCGGGTGCGGCTTTTGGACAACGCATTCGACGTGACGGAAGAGGAGGGAGGCCGTATCTACGTCCCGCACCGGCTGGGGATGGAGCGTTTGGCCGAAAAGGCCCTGCCGGGCAGCGAGCAATGGAGGACCTACGACAGTCTCTCCATGGCCATGTGCGGCGCGGTCAAGAGCGGCTCCGCATTGCTGGTGAACTGGGAAGACGTCGACACTCGGCTTTCCGTGCACAACTCCTGGCCCGACCTTCCGTTGGTCCCCGGGCGCCGCATGACCGGCGTCAGCCTGGAGATCGACGCACCGCAAGGCGTCTGCACGATTCACCCGCTGGGGCGAGGCGATTACGTCAAGATCGCTCAGGCCTACCGCCCGTTGGCGAAGGCGAAAGGCTGGCTGACAACGTGGTCGGACAAGCGTAAGAGCTTCCCCACGGTGGACGCCATCTTCGGCGCGTCGGACTTCAAGCCCTTCGTGTTCTCCCGCGTGCTCCCCAGTTCCGTGTTCAACCGCGACAAGAAGGAACGTGTTCATCTTGGCTTCACGTTCGACGAGGTGGCCCAATGCGCGGAGCACTGGCGCCGTGACTTGGGCATTGACCGGGCCTTCGTGGTGCTGGCCGGATGGATAAATCGCGGCTACGACGTGGGCCACCCCGACGTCCTGCCCGCCGCCCCCGAGTGTGGCGGCAACGAGGGCCTGGCCCAGGCCGCCCGGCGCATCAAGGCGTGCGGCTACCTGTTCGGCCTGCACGACAACTACCAGGACATGTACGAGGACGCGCCCTCCTGGGGCCAAGCGTGGCTCAACAAGAACGCCGCGGGCGTGGCCAAGAAGGGCGGCAACTGGAACGGCGGCCAGGCCTGGCAAGTCTGCGCTATCAAGCAGGTGGAACTGGCCGCGCGCCCGAAGACCAACCTGCCCGAAATCGCCCGGCTCTTCTCGCCCACGATCTACTTCATCGACACGGTCTTCGCCTGGGGCCTGGTGACCTGCGAAGATCCGGCCCACCCGATGACCCGCCTCGACGACCTCAAATGGAAAAGCCGCCTCTGCCTGCTCGCCAAGCAGCATTTCGGGCTGTTCGGCAGCGAAGAGGGCCGGGAGTGGGCGGTGCCGTGCGCCGACTACCTGGAAGGGATCTTCGGCCACCAGACCGACTCGCCGCCGGGCAGCGTGATCCCGCTGTTCCCCCTGGTCTACAGCGACTGCGTGCAGATCATGACGCACCAGGGCAACCGCATCGGGCCCGGCGACGAGAAGAAGATGGCCGACCACATCCTCTTCGCCGAAATGTCCCTGCCGCGATTCGGTGGGCATCTCTACTGGAAGCAGGCCCATGAGGAGGGCGTCAAGCTGACGCCGCTGGCGCCGGTGGTGAAGTCCCTCGGCGACCGCAAGTTCGCCATCACGTACCGCTGGAAGCTCGGGCAACCGATCGCCTGGGACGGCTCATTCTTTGTGCATTTCACCCACCCCAAGGCGAAACGCGCCGAGGGAATTGTGTTCCAGCACGATCACGCGCCCAAGGTCCCGCTTTCGCAGTGGCGCCCGGGGATCGTGGAGGACGGCCCCTACACGGTCGAACTGCCCGAGGCAATTCAGGGGCAAGTGGAGATCGGCGTGGGCCTCCTGCGCGACCATGAGCGCGTGGCCCTCGGCCACGCGCCGCATCAGGGGCTGCGCTATCCCGTGGGCACGTTCACCGTCCGCGGAGGCGACCTCGAATTCCAACCGGCGCCGCTCAGACAGGCCACGGAACTCTGGTCGCGCGGCGACGGCGGCTGGGGCGAAAAGCTCTGCCCGGAGGACCGGGTGATCAAGAATAGCTGGGAAGTGCTCAGCCCGCTGAACGTCCTCACGGCCGAGCGGCCGCTTGCGAGCCACGAGTTCCTCACGCCCGATCGCTTGCTCCAGCGCACCCGGTTCGGCGACGTGACGATCACGGTGGCCTACGAGAAGCCGGCCCGCGTCGGCGAGAACGAGATTCCCGCGTATGGTTTCCTTGTGGAGAGTCCCGGGTACGTGGCGATCTGCGCGACTCGCTTCAACGGGTTGCAGTACGCGGAGCCCGCGTTGTTCACGGTCCGCAGCCTCGACGGCAAGCCCATCGCCCGCTCGTCCAAGGTGCGAATCTACCACGGCTTCGGCGACCCGCGGATCAGGCTGTCGGGCAAGGAATTTCGCGTGGCAAGAGAGGAAATCGTGCGTATGGCGGACTGAATGCAGCCAGGCGCGGCAATCGTGGCAGAGGCACGGGGAACGAGTCGGGGAGGTATCCCAACGTGGAAAGCAACCAGGGAATCCCGCAGCAGACCGTCGTCGTGATTCTGGCCGCCGGGAAAGGGACCCGGATGGGGAGAAGCGACCTGGTGAAGGTCTGCTTTGAGATTGACGGGGTCCCTGCCATCAACCGTCTGGTCACCGTCTTCAAGCGGCAGCGGTTCGGTCGTTTCCTGCTGGTCGTCGGCTCCCGCGCGGACCAGGTGATGGAGACGGTCACCAAGGACCACCCGGGGCTCTTCTACGTCCACCAGGAGCCGCCGTTGGGCACCGGACACGCCGCAAAGATCGCGGCCGAGGCACTCCAGGCCATCGGCTACGAGGGCTACGTCCTGGTCACCATGGGCGACAAGCTCCTCGACGAAGCGGCCCTGGAGGCGCTGGTGAGCGGTTACGTGCGACAGAGGGCCGATATGGCTCTGTTGACGATCCCGAAAACCAAGGCGGCCGAAGGCTGGGCCGGCAGGGTCTTTGTCGAGGAAGGGGGCCAGGCGCTGGATATCATCGAGCGCGTTGATCTCGCCCGGCAGATGATCGCCGATGACGTCCGCAAGATACTCAGCGCAGGGACGACGGTCACCGGAGAGCAACTCCGCGGGTTGATCGACGGCCACATCCCCGAGGCCAAGCGGCAAGCCTCGGCGGTGGGCGACCTGCTCGCCTTGGCCGGATCCAGCGGCACGATCGCCGCCAAGAGGCTGGAAGAAATCCTTCAGGCCGACAAGTACAATCTCGCGATCAACGGCAAGCACTACACGGGCCGCGAACTGGATCGGCTCTGCGCCGGGGTGAATCCCAGCCTCTATCTCATGCGGGCGGAGCTTTTCTATCAGGGCGTCGGCATGATCCGCAACGACAACGCCCAGGGGGAGTATTATGTCACCGACCTGGTGCGGCTCCTGGCCGGCCTCCGCGACCCGCAAGGGAACCAGCGTTATCGCATCCGCGCCGTGCCGGTGGACCACCCGGAGTGGGTTCAGGGATTCAACTCGCCCGATCAACTCCTCGCCATCCAGGACTACGTGCGGCGGCGCAAGCACCAGGAGGAGCCCGCGCTCCAGGCGGGGCCTCGCACATCGCTCAAGCCCGCGCAACACGCCACCGTCCGCCAGTGGCTTGCGAAGATCGAAGCGGGCCGGTCACCGCTGAAACGCTGGCTCAAGGGTGTCTATGGGCCGCACGAAGACCTCCACCTCCAGAAGTGCAGGGATCTGGCCGGTGTGCTGGAGTGTTATGGGAAGCGATTCGGCCTGGACGAAAAGGTCTGCATCGTTCGGGCCCCGGGCCGGATCAACCTCATGGGCCGGCACGTCGATCACCGGGGGGGAATGACGAATTTCCTGGCCATGGACCGGGAGACCCTCGCGGTCGTCGGGCTCCGCGACGATGGCGACGTGGTGGCCGTGAACACCCAGCCGAGCAAGTTCAAGCCGGTCGAGTTCAATATCTCGGAACTGATCGGCCGGTTTGCCTGGAGCGACTGGCTGAACTTCGTGAACAGCGACTGGGTTCGGAACCTGGTCTACGTCGTTGCGGGTGACTGGGGGAACTACATCAAGGCCGCGATGGTCCGCCTCCAGCATCGCTACCAGGATGTCCGCGTCCGTGGCATCAGCATGGCGCTATCGGGCGACGTGCCGATTGCCGCCGGACTGAGCAGCAGCTCGACAATCGTGGTGGCCACCCTTCAGGCGGCGATCGCCCTGAACGGGTTCGATCTGACCAGCCAGCAGTTCATCGACTTGTGCGGGGAGGGAGAGTGGTTCGTCGGCTCGCGGGGCGGCGCCGGCGATCATGCGGCGATCACCCTGGGGCAGCGGGGCAAGATCGCCCACGTCGGCTACTTGCCGTTCCGCGTGGAGAAGATCATCGACTCCCCCAAGGACTACCAGGTCGTCATTGCCAACAGCCACATCAAGGCCGCCAAGAGTTCCTCGGCCCGGGACCAGTTCAACTCGCGGGTCGCCGCCTACAATCTCGGCCTCGCCCTGCTCAAACAGCGGTGCCCGGAGATTGCCGGCACGGTCGAGTACCTCCGGGACGTCGATCCCGTGAAGTTGGGTTGCGCCCCGAGCGATATCTACCGCTGGCTGCTCAAGGTCCCCGAGAGGATGACCCGCAAGGATTTCCGAAGCATCTTGTCGAAGGAGCACCAGGAACTCCTGGAGAGCAACTTCGCGACGCACGCCGAGCCCGAGGCCTACTATCCCCGAGGCGTCCTGCTGTTCGGGATCTCGGAGATCCTCCGCAGTCGGATGTGCGTAGACCTTCTGGAGGCGGGACAGGTGGAGACCTTCGGCCGACTGATGCAGGTCAGCCATGACGGGGACCGCGTGAGTCGACCAGGCCCCGACGGGGCGTACCAGCCGGTCGAGAACGACTGTAGCGACGAATACCTCCATCGACGCATCGCCGATTTGGGAAGCGAAGATCCCCATCGCGTCCTGGGGGCGCAGCTCTCCATGCAGCCGGGGCTCTACGCGTGCAGCACGCCGGAGATCGACCAGATGGTCGACATCGCCTCTGCGGTGCCTGGCGTGGCCGGCGCCCAGATCGCAGGCGCGGGATTGGGGGGGTGCATTATGGTCCTGGCCCGCCGGGAGAGCGTGGCGGCCGTGCGCAAGGCCCTCGCCCGCCACTACTACCGGCCCCGCAACCTGGAATCCGCCAGCATCCCTTGCATCACGGTCGAAGGCGCCGGGCTGGCCGAGTTCTAGAGTCCTAGCCGGGAGTTCCCCACTTCAACACCGCGCCGGTGTCGGCGCTGGTGGCCATGGTGGCGTATTTGGCCAGGAAGCCGGTCTTGAAGCGGGGCTCGATCGGTTTCCACTGCTTGGTCCGCTCGGCCAGTTCCGTCTCGCTGAGGCGGACGTTAAGCGTGTGGCCGGGGATGTCGATCTCGATGACGTCGCCATCTCGGAGCAATCCGATCGGTCCGGCGGCCGCAGCCTCGGGGCTGACATGCCCGATGCAGGCCCCGGCCGTGCCGCCGGAGAAACGGCCGTCGGTCACCAGGGCGACCTTGTCGTCGAGGCCCACGCCCTTGATCGCGGACGTTGGGGCGAGCATCTCCTGCATGCCCGGCCCGCCGCGCGGACCCTCATAGCGAATCACCACGACGTCGCCGGCCTTCACCTTGCCGTTGACGATGCCGGCATAGGCGTCGGGCTCCGACTCGAAGATCACGGCCGGGCCGGTGTGCTTGAGCATCTCCGGACGCACGCCGGCGGCCTTGACCACGGCACCCTGGGGCGCGAGGTTGCCCTGGAGAATAACCAACCCGCCCTCCTGGCTGTAGGCCTTGTCGGCCTCCCGGATGCAGTCGTAGGGGTCGAACCCCAACTGTTCTTGGGAGAGTTCGCGGACCGACTTGGCCTGCCGGGCGACGACCATGCCCTGGTTGGTGCGCTGGTGTCCGGCGGTGACGGCGGCCAGTTCCAGGGCCTCTTGGCTGGGGCCCTTGGCGCGGACGTCGTACTCGGCGATGTTCTCGCCGAGGGTCTTGCCGGTCACGGTCGGGCAGTCGAGGTGCAGGAGCCCGGGCCGGCCGCGGCCGACGGCCCCCAGGATCGTATGGATCCCACCCGAGTTGTGGACGTCCTCCACGTGATAATGGCTGCTCGGGGCCACCTTGCAGAGGTTCGGGGTGCGGCGGCTCAGTTCGTTGATCCGCTGGAGGTCGAACGGGATGCCGGCCTCGTGGGCGATGGCCAGGGTGTGCAGCACCGTGTTGGTGCTCCCGCCCATGGCCATGTCGAGGATCATCGCGTTGTCGATCGACTCGGCGGTGACGATCTCGCGGGGCAACAGCCCGTGCCCCTCGCCCTGCTTCTCGAACTGGAGGACCATCTCCACGATCCGCGCGGCGGCGTGGCGGAAGAGTCGCTTGCGCTCGGCGCTGGTGGCCAGGAGGGTGCCGTTGGTGGGCAGGGCCATGCCCAACGCTTCGCAGAGGCAGTTCATGCTGTTGGCCGTGAACATGCCGGAGCAGGAGCCGCAGGTCGGGCAGCCGGCCTTCTCCAGGGCCAGGAGTTCCTCGGACGAGATGCCGCCCCGCTGTTTGGCCGCGGCGCCGGAGAAGACGTCGATCAGATCGACGGTGCGGCCGTCGGGCATGCGGCCGGCTTCCATCGGGCCGCCGCTGACGAAGATCGTCGGCAGGTTGCACCGGACCGAGGCCATGAGCATGCCGGGCACGATCTTGTCGCAGTTGGGGATGCAGATCATGCCGTCGAAGCAGTGGGCCTGGAGCATCGTCTCGACGCAGTCGGCGATCAACTCGCGGCTGGCCAGGGAGAACTTCATGCCGCTGTGGCCCATCGCGATGCCGTCGTCCACCCCGATCGTGTTGAACACGAAAGGCACGCCGCCGGCCTCGCGCACGCACTGCTTGACGAACTCGCCGACCTTGTCCAAGTGGACGTGCCCGGGAATGATGTCCGTATAGCTGTTGCAGACGGCGATAAACGGCTTGCGGAAATCGTCGTCGGTCACGCCGGTGGCGCGGAGCAGGCTGCGATGGGGGGCTCGGGCATCGCCTAACTTGATGGTGTCGGATCGCATGGTTGGGCCTTTCGGTGTCTTGAATCGCGGCAAATTCTTATTCTAGGCGATTCGGGCGCAGGACGCCAAGGTCCCCGCCGGCAGACTGGCGGAATCGTTCGTGCGGGTTTAATATTGTGGGCAGAGACGATTGTCTCGACCGTGTCTGGGTTCACTCAAGGGAGACCAGAACGTGGATTTCTCCGAGGTTCTGTCAGCGGCCAACTCGCTGAGCATCGATGAGAGAATTGAACTTGTGGAAGCGGTCTGGGATGGGATCGCGGCGGAGCAACCGATTCCCGAATTGACTGAGGCCCAAAAGCAGGAACTCGACCGCCGCTTGGCCGAGCACGAGGCCAACCCGGATGACGTGATCCCCTGGGAGGAGGTCAAGGCGCAACTCGAAGCAAGGTTGAAGCAGTGAGGTTGCCGATAGCGTTCCGCCGGTAGGCCCAAGAGGAACTTGAAGAGGCTGCCGCTTGGTACGAGCTGCAGACCGGTGGTCTCGGGGGGCGATTCAAGGACTGCGTTGAAGAGGTCCTCGATCGCATTGTCGCGACGCCGGAAATCCACGGTCGTGTGTATGAGAATGTTCGATGCGCAAAAGCGTGTCGATTTCCTTTCGGTGTTTACTATCAGGTCGAGCGGGGTCGCGTGGTCGTGATCGCGGTCTTCCACAGCAGCCGTGATCCGCGCGAGTGGCAGGGGCGTGTCTGAAGCACACCGGGCCTGAAGGAGAAGTGGTATGCGATCGGTGGTTGCTGGAATCTGTATCTTGTTCGCGGCTGCCCCTGCTCTCGCCGATGAGAAGCCGGCGGATCAAGGCAAGTTCGTCTCCTTGTTCGACGGCAAGACGCTTCAAGGCTGGGAGGGCAACCTGAATGTCTTTCGCGTCATGGACGGGGCGATCGTCGGAGGATCGCTCGAGAAGCCGCTCGCGCACAACGAGTTCCTTTGCACCACCAGGCAGTACGGCGACTTCGAGCTGCGTCTGAAGTTCAAGATCCTCGGCAAGGGGGCGAACGCGGGGGTGCAGGTCCGCACGAAGCGGAAGCCCAACCATCACGAGGTGATCGGCTACCAGGCCGACCTGGCCGACGGCTACTGGGGCTGCCTCTACGACGAGAGCCGGCGGGGCAAGCTCACCCAGCCCCCTTCGGCCGACGAGGTCGCCAGGTTCCTTAAGCGCGACCAGTGGAACGAGTACGTGATCCGCTGCGAGAAGGACCACGTCCAGCTTTGGATCAACGGCCGGAAGACAGCCGACTTCACGGAGAAGGACCCGGCCATTCCGCGTCAAGGGGTCCTTGGCCTCCAGATCCACGGCGGCCCGCCCAGCGAGGCGTGGTACAAGGACATTGCGATCAAGGAACTGTGAGAAGCAGCTTTCTGCTTTCGGCAATCAGCTTTCAGCTTGTAGGGTGCTCTGCGAGCACCGTGGCACGAGCCGTTGTGGTGCTCCCAGAGCACGCCACGGAGCGGACTTCCAATCTCCGTAACATTTCAGTTGTATGAAGTTGCAGGAAGAGGAGAAGGGAAAAGGAAAAAGCAGGGGAAAAAGGGGAAAGAAGAGGAGGGGGTTTCCACTCAGAATTGTATGATCAGGGCACGGTGTTTCGTCGTTCCCATTTTTCCAGGGCTTTTCCTTTTCCCTTCCCCTATTCGCGTTTCATTCCGCTGAACACTTACCAATCTCCGACCTCCGACCTCCTTCCCTTGCGCATGACTCCCCCCAGATTCCTCTACTTCGATCTCGGCATGGTGCTGGTGAATTTCGACGTCGACGTGATGTGCCGGCAGATGGGCGAGGTGGCGGGGATCGATCCGGCCCGCGTGTACCAGGTCCTCTTGGAACACCCGCTCCAGAAGGACTACGAGCGAGGACGTGTCACGACGCAGGAGTTCTTTGAAGAGTTCTGCCGGGCGACCGACACCCGGCCCGACCGCAATGCCCTCATTCGCGCCGGGAGCGACATCTTCAGCCTCAACGCGGACATGGTCCCGGTGGTGGCCCAACTCTGCCGGGCGGGGTGGCGCATGGGGATTTTGTCGAACACCTGCGAGAGCCACTGGGAGCACTGCCTGAGGCGGTTCCCGTGGATCGGCGAGTTGTTCGAGGTCCACGCCCTGAGCTATCGGATCGGGGCGGCCAAGCCGGAGGCGGCGATCTTCGAGGCGGCCGCCCAGTTAGCCGGCGTCGCCCCCGAGGCGATCTTCTTCACCGACGACCTGCCGGGCCACGTGGCCGGCGCCCGCGCCGCAGGCCTCGACGCCGTCCAGTTCGTCTCCCCCTTGCAACTGGTCGCCGACCTGCAGGCCCGGGACGTGCGGTTCAACTACTGACCGGCCCATCACCCTCCCAGCGCCCCCCATGCTGCGATTCGCCGCTCCCTCTTCCAAGCCGCCTCTTCCGTTGTTGGTCACTGGGATCACTGGAGTGATAGGGTATCACGCCCTGCGGTACTTTCAGGCCCGGTTTCCGGGCCAAGCCATTGGGATCCGGCAGGAGGACGATCCGCGGCTTTCGGGCCCCGGGATCGTGGCGTGCAACGCAGAGGACCCGGAAGGCCTGGCCCGGCTCTTCGACCGGCACGGCATCGCCTCGGTGCTCGACTGCGCGGGCAACTGCGCGTTGAAGCCGTGCGAGTTGAATCCGCAACTCGCGTACCGTCTCAACGTGGAAGGGGCCCGCAACCTGATCGCCCAGTCGGTTCGGCTCGGGGCCCGGATGGTGCATCTCTCGGTGGACCTGGTCTTCTCAGGCAACAAGGACGGGGATTACGTGGAAGAAGACCCGACGGACCCCGTGACGATGTATGGGAAGACGATGGTCGTGGGGGAGCAGGTAGTCCTGGATGCCGATCCCACGGCCTGCGTGCTGCGGATCTCCCTGCCGATGGGAACCAGTCTGAACGGCCATGCCGGGGCCATCGACTGGATCTCCTCGCGCTTCAAGAAGTCCCGGCCCGCCACGCTCTACACCGACGAGATCCGAACGCCGACCTACACCGACTGCCTCAACCGGCTGTGCGAGACAGTGCTGGCCGGCGACTTGGCCGGCGTCTACCACGCCGGCGCGCCACGGCGGCTAAGCCTCTACCAGATCGCGCAGGTCATCAATCGGGTTGGGGGATACCCCCCGGAGACTCTCTTCGGAATCCCCCGAAAGTACGCTGGACCGATCCCGCCGCGGGCAGGGAATGTCGCCATGAATTCGGCCCGGCTTTTCCGCGCCCTGGGATACGAGCCCTTCTCCCCCTGGCCGCTCGACGATCGGTGGGTCCCGACCCACCGCCACTGGCACCGCGAACGACCGGCCGGGGAACCCGGATCTCCGCAGTTCCTTCACCAGGTGCTCGCCACGAACCCCTCGATTCTCCCCGTCCGTCGCAGCCGGGCGATTTGACATGCCCGCCGCCTGACGTAGGCTTTCATTAGCGGCGATCCGGGGGGGGGAACGTCCGAGGGGTCGGTTCGAGGAGTGAAGTGATCGCGGTTGCGGCCAGCCCCCGACCGAGTGGCCCTAAGGAAGCGGCGGGCAAGCCCGCCCGCTACGCGGATGTGCATCTCAACGCCGCCCGATGGATTTCGCCCAAGGTGCCCCGTGAGACGACTACTCCGTTTTCTGTCCGAACGGCAAGCCGTCACCGCCGTCGAATATGCGGTGATGTTGGGGATGATCGTTCTTCTTCTTCTCGGGTCGGTGGCGATGCTTGGCGAGTCGGGCAACGGGCTGTGGAGTTCGATCCACACCAGCCTCAACGAGAGCACCGTGCTGAAGTAGGGCGGGTTATCGGCGGAATCGCTCGCAGAACAGCAGGCCGATGAGGGTCTTGGCATCGTCGATCCGGCCGTCGCGGGCCATGGCGACGGCCTCGTCCCACGGCACCACCAGCGGCTCGATCTGTTCGTCTTCCTGCAAATCGGCCTTTCCCGGCGTCAGTCCCGTGGCCAGGTAGAGGTGCATCCGCTCGTCGAGGATGCCCGGCGAGGAAAGGAACGAGGTGAGCGGCTCCATCGAGTCGGCGCGATAGCCGGTCTCTTCGACGAGTTCGCGGTGGGCTGCCGCGACGGGGTCTTCGCCGGGTTCGAGCGTGCCCGCGGGCAGTTCGATCACCCGCCGGTCCACCGCCGCGCGGTAGTTGCGGATCAGAACCACGCGGCCGTCGTCCAGGCGCGGCAGGATGACCACGGCCCCGGGATGACGGATGATCTGCCGCACGTGCTCCTGCCCGTCGGCCCCGGAGGTTATCTTCCGGACGACGCGGAAAATCCGGCACGGCAACAGCAGTTCTTCATCGTCGTGAGACGGCATCATTCAGTCTCCACCAGTGGATCGACTTCCCCGTTGCGTTGAAAGCGGGCCACGAGCATCTCGCTCGAGAGGTTGTGCCCCAAAAGCGACCGGTTCGCCTTGGCGGCAAGCGACCGGTAGATGAGCCACTGCTCCCCGCCGATCTGGACGCGGAACCCGGCGGCCACGTCGGCCGGCTGCGCGGCCAGATTCTCGGCCACGGTCAGACGTCGCCAAGTAAGCGGCCGTCGGAAGCGTCGCGGGTCCAGATCGACGAACAGCGGGGCAAACAACCCCCGGCCGTCGGACGACTGCGCGAGTTCCAAGCCTTGCTCCGTCCGTTGCAGCGATCCGGAACATGACCCGGCCCGGCATTCCGGAAGGGCCAGCGGCAACACGCGCCCCCAACGACGGCGGCCTGCGAGGAACCCCTCCCGGCCTTCCTCCGACTCGTCGAACCGGGTGGTGGGACCGAGCGGGAGCCGGCTTCGATACTCCAGCTTGGCCGGACCGCGAGCCAGGAGCACGTCGGCGAGGAGCAGGAACCGATCCTCCCGGGCCAGGAGGATTTGCCGCTCGACGCAAAGCCCGCCGTCGAAACGGCTTGCCAACTCCAAGTAGTCGACGCGATCGTCAGAAATCCTGATCGACTCCTCCCAAGACGACCTCGGCACGGCTCGCCGGCCGTCCCGGACGACCTCGATAGGCCAGACGTCCGACCAAAGCACCTCATGGCCCAACCCGATTTCCAGACGCACTTGCCGGTCCGCGCAACGCACGGCCACTCGCGGGCCGCGATCCGATGCTGCCGCAGGGCGCGCCGTCGTGCGTGTCCTTCCTGTCGCCATACTTCCGCAACTCGCCTGATTTCACTAAGATAGGGCCAAGGGGGAATCGACATTCTATGCGAGGCACGTCAGCCATGGAATCGTTCTTTTGCGGGAAGCGACGGGGGGGCGTGACGGGGTTCATGTTCCTCTGGTTGGCGGCGGGGGCAATGGCCGTAGGACAATCGGGACCGACGGAGTCTCCGCCAGGCCAGGCCGCGCCAGGGACGGCGGTGCCGGGGCCGCAACTGGAGTTGAGCATCACCGGGCCCCAAAAGGCCGCGGTGGGAGATCGCGTCACCTTCGAACTGGTGGTGACCAATGTCGGCAAGTCCCCGGCCGCCAAGCTGCTCGCGATCGATGATTTCGATCCGGGCCTGAGCCACGCTGCCGCCGACGCCGGTCCGATCGAGCACGATCTGAAGGACCTCCGGCCGGGCGAGTCGCAACGGCTGAATCTGACCTTCCACGTGACGCAGCCTGGCAAGCTTACCCATCAGGTTCGGATCCTCCGGGACGGCAAGGCGATTGCCGGGCTCCGGTCGTCGCTCACCGCGGAGGGGAAGGAGCCGGTTGCTGAGGCAAAGGAGCCGGCCTCCGGGCCGAAGGAGTTGTCCCGCAAGGCCCCGTCGCTGTTCGGCGAAGGTCCCTCCAAGATGGCCGCGAAGTCCGAGGCGGCCACGATGAATTCCGACGACGATTTCCCCGAAATCACTCCGCGCAGTGCGCCGCCCGAGGAAGAAGAGAGGTTGCCGGACCTGGGATCGCCCCTGGTCGACTCGCCCGAGAACCTCAAGCGGCTTCACGAGAAGTCCCCCGTGTGGATCGACCGCAAGGGGAAGAATGTGGTCGTTCTGGGGGTCGTGTGCCAGCGGCGGGTGCCGCTGGAGTTGTTCGCCTGCCTGCGGGGCTCCAAGGAGCACGAAGCGGTGGTCTCGGTGCCGACGAAGGCCGCCTTCGTCCACGCGGCCCTCTTGGCGGTCGGCGCAGAGGTGGGGGCCCCGGTCCAATTCCGTCCGAAATACGTCCCGGCCAGCGGCAGCGTCGTCGAAATCACGTGCGTCTGGAAAGACGCCCAGGGAAAGCGGCAAACGATGCGGGCCCAGAACTGGGTCCGCAACGCAAAGACCGGCAAGGCCATGGAGTTGCCGTGGGTCTTCGGTGGCAGCCGCTTTCTCAAAGATCCGGACACCGGCAAGGAATACTATCAGGCCGACGGCGACGGCGACTTGATCTGCGTGTCGAACTTCCCCGGGGCCATGCTCGACCTGCCGATCGAGAGCACCTCAAGCGACACGTCGCTCTTGTTCGAGGCGTTCACCGAGCACATCCCGCCGCGGGGAACGCCCGTGACGCTCATTCTCTCGCCGAAGCCGAAGCCGTCCGGCGAGAAGGCCCCGAGCAAACCGGCGACGGCCGGCCCACACCAGCCCGCTTCACCGGCCGCAGAGAAGAAGTGAGGGTCTCGCCTTCTCTTACACGCACTTCATCCCGCGGCCCGGGCCAGGGCCTGCTCCAGGTCTTCTCGAAGATCCTCGAGGTGCTCCAGCCCGACGGAAAGCCGGATGAGGGCGTCGGAGATGCCGTGGGCCAGGCGTGCCTCGCGGTCGTAACTTGCATGCGACATGAGCGCCGGCTGCTCGATGAGCGACTCGACCGCGCCGAGGCTCACGGCCAGGCGGAACAGGCGGGTTGACTCGACGAGCCGTTTGGCCGCGTCCCCGCCGCCGGCGACTTCGAAGCTGAGCATCGCGCCGAAGCCTCCCTGCATCTGCCGGGCCGCTACGTCGTGCGCCGGATGCGAGGGGAGGCCGGGATAATACACCTTCGCGACCCGGCGGTCCGCAGCCAGGGACTCTGCCAGGCCCGCCGCCGTGCGACTCTGTTCGCAGACGCGGAGTTCCAAGGTCTTCAGTCCGCGCGCACAGAGAAAGGCCTCCAGGGGCCCCATCACCGCGCCGGTCGCGTTCTGGAGGAAGTAGAGCCGCTTGAGCAGTTCAGCGTCCCGCACCGCCAGCACCCCGCCCAGCAAGTCGCTGTGCCCGCCCAGGTATTTCGTGGCCGAGTGCATGACGAGATCGGCCCCCAGTTCCAGCGGCCGGGTCAGGACCGGCGTGGCAAACGTGTTATCCACGCCAAGCCACGCCCCGTGTCTCCTCGCCAGGTCGGCGCAGGCGGCGATGTCGGTGATCGACATGAGCGGGTTGCCCGGGCTCTCGATCCAGACCAATCGCGTCTCGGGCCGGAACGCCCGCTGCAGTGCCGCAAGGTCGGCGGCGGGGGCGAGCGACACCGTGATTCCCATGGGGGCCACGATCCTGTGCAGGAGCCGGTAGGTGCCGCCGTAGATATCGGTCCCGGCCAGGAGGTGATCGCCAGGCCTCAACAACATGGTCGCGCAGTGGATGGCCGCCATGCCGGTGGCGAAGGCCAGGGCCCCGCAGCCCGATTCCAGCGAGGCGAGCGTCGTCTCCAACGCCTTGCGCGTCGGGTTCCCGCTCCGCGAATAGTCGAACTCGCCCCACTGGCCCGCCCCCGGTTGCACAAACGTCGAGGCCAAATGGATCGGCGGAACCACGGCGCCGGTGGCCGGGTCCGGCTCGTTGCCAACGTGGATGGCGCGGGTACGGAAGTGCATGGGGTTGGGAGTGGGGAGTTGGGGGTTGGGGGGCAGAAGCACATCCGCGTAGCGGGCGGGCTTGCCCGCCGTTTCCTTGCGGCCAGGCATCTCTCATGCCGACCCTCGGCTGCGCCGAGTGACGGCATGCCACCCAAGGCGGCTTTCATCTCTCCGCTTTCGTAACACTTCAGCCGTATGAAGTTGCAGGAAGAGGAGAAGGGGCAGGGAAGAATGGGGAAGAAAAGGAGAGGGTTTCCATTCAGAATTGTGGGATCGGGGCACGGTTTCTTGCCTTTCCCATTTTTCCAGAGCTTTTCCTNTTCCCTTCCCCTATTCGCACTTCATTCCGCTGAATACTTACCCGC
>Ga0067045_1028139_pt1 | contig 41705 bp, 44 predicted proteins | sample TerdegcTABiofilm_FD_59184 | JGI IMG/M metagenome (GOLD analysis project Ga0067045, IMG submission 59184) | Combined Assembly of (Gp0054472, Gp0054536) Wastewater bioreactor microbial communities from Singapore -Terephthalate degrading... | reverse complement strand
GCGGGTTTTTTTGTGTCTTCAAAATCGCCTTCGCTGGCAAGCCAGCTCCCACAGGTTTCGCGCTCGTACACAACACCTGTACCCACTGAAAATCACCGTGGGAGCTGGCTTGCCAGCGATGAGGTCGGAACAGACGCCTTTTTACTTCGCTGGATACGCCCGATGCATCTGCTCCAGCAACGCATCCTTGTCTTCCCACAGCTGATTGATCCAGCCCTGGAACTGCAGGCGGTACTCGCCATCCTGCTCGTAGTTCTTGCCGATGAATTGCGGCGGGATCGGCAGCTCCTGGAAGTGCACCACCACCTCCTTCACATTGCCACACAGCAGGTCCCAGAAACCCGGGCGCCCGGCGGGGTAGTGAATGGTCACATTGACGATCGACTGCAGTTGTTCGCCCATGGCATCCAGCACAAAGGCAATCCCGCCGGCCTTGGGCTTGAGCAGGTAGCGGAACGGCGACTGCTGCTGTTTGTGCTTGGCCTCGGTGAAGCGTGTGCCCTCGGCGAAGTTGAACATGCCCACCGGATTGTTGCGAAACTTCGCACAGGTCTTGCGGGTGGTTTCCAGGTCCTTGCCTTTCTTCTCCGGGTGCTTTTCCAGGTAGGCCTTGGAATAGCGCTTCATGAACGGGAAGCCCAGGGCCCACCAGGCCAGACCAATCACCGGGACCCAGATCAGCTCCTGCTTGAGGAAAAACTTCAGCGGGCGGATTTTCCGGTTCAACAGGTACTGCAGGACCATGATGTCGACCCAGCTCTGGTGGTTGCTGGTGATCAGGTACGAGTGCTGGTAGTCCAGGCCTTCAAGGCCACTGAGGTGCCAGCGGGTACGGCAGACCAAGCGCATCCAGGCCTTGTTGTTGCTGATCCAGGCCTCATGGGTGTGGTTCATCAGCCAGGCGGTGAAGCGCTGGGTGAGGGCGAACGGCAAGACCTTGAAGATCGCCACGCAGAACAGGAACGAACACAACAAGAGGGTGTTGAGTGCCAGTAGCAGCGCGGCGATCACGCCACGCACGGCGCCAGGGAGAAAATCCAGCATTTAGAGATCCATCGGTCGGTTGGCGGCCTGAATCGCGGTCAGGGCAATGGTGTAGACGATGTCGTCGACCTGCGCACCGCGCGGCAAATCGTTCACCGGTTTGCGCAGGCCTTGCAGCATCGGCCCGAGGCTGACGCAATCGGCACTGCGCTGCACGGCCTTGTGGGTGGTGTTGCCACTGTTGAGGTCGGGGAAAATGAACACCGTGGCACGCCCGGCCACCTGGCTGTTGGGTGCCAGTTGCCGGGCGACCGCTTCGTTGGCGGCGGCGTCATACTGCAGCGGTCCGTCGATCAGCAGCGAGTTTTGCGCTTCGTGGGCCAGGAGCGTGGCCTCGCGCACCTTCTCCACTTCTTCACCGCTGGCCGAGTCGCCGCTGGAGTAGCTGAGCATCGCCACCCGTGGCGTGATGCCGAAGGCGGCGGCGGAGTCGGCGCTTTGCAGGGCGATTTCCGCCAGCTCGCTGGCGCTGGGGTGCGGGTTCATGATGCAGTCGCCGTAGACCAGCACTTCCTCTGGAAACAGCATGAAGAACACCGAGGACACCAGGGTGCAGCCCGGTGCGGTTTTAATCAGTTGCAGGGCGGGGCGAATGGTATTGGCGGTGGAGTGAATGACCCCGGACACCAGCCCGTCGACCTCGTCCAGTGCCAGCATCATGGTGCCAATCACCACGGTGTCTTCCAGTTGCTGCTCGGCCATCGGCGCATTGAGGCTCTTGGTCTTGCGCAGGGCAACCATCGGTTCGACATAGCGGTCGCGGATCAGGTCCGGGTCGAGAATCTCCAGGCCTGGGGGCAACTCGATGCCCTGGGCACGCGCCACCGCCTCGACGTCCGCCGGTTTGGCCAGCAACACGCAACGGGCAATGCCGCGCGCCTGACAGATGGCCGCCGCTTGCACGGTCAAGGGCTCGCTGCCCTCGGGCAGGACGATGCGCTTGTTGGCCGCCTGGGCGCGCTGGATCAACTGGTAGCGGAACACCGCGGGCGACAGGCGCATTTCTCGCGGCGTACCGCAGCGCTGGTGCAGCCAGTTGGCGTCCAGGTGGCTGGCGACGAAGTCTGTGATGATTTCCGCGCGTTCGCGGTCGTCGATCGGGATTTCCTTGTTCAGGCCGTTCAACTGGTTGGCGGTGTCGTAGGAGCCGGTGCTCACCGACAGCACCGGCAAGCCAGCCTGTAATGCCCCGCGGCACAGGTCCATGATGCGCGGGTCGGGCAGGGTGTCACTGGTCAGCAACAGGCCGGCCAGGGGGACGCCGTTCATCGCCGCCAGGCTGACGGCCAGGATGATGTCGTCGCGATCTCCCGGGGTCACCACCAGCACGCCGGGCTTGAGCAGCTCCACGGTGTTGCGCATGGTCCGTGCGCAAATGATGATCTTGGTCATGCGCCGGGTTTCGAAGTCGCCGGCATTGAGCACTTGCGCACCCATCAGGTCAGCCACATCGCGGGTGCGCGGGGCATTGAGTTCCGGCTGGAACGGGATGCAGCCAAGCAGCCTGAAGTCACCGCTGCGCAGCAACGGCGAGTGTTCTTTCAGGCGCGCGGCGAAGGCCTCCATGCTTTCCTCGGTCTTGACCTTGTTGAGGATCACACCGAGGACTTTCGGGTCTTTCGGGCCGCCGAACAGTTGTGCCTGCAACTCGACGCGCCCGGACAGTTCGGTGAGCACTTCGTTTTCCGGCGCCGAGACCAGGATCACCTCGGCGTCCAGGCTTTTGGCCAGGTGCAGGTTGACCCGGGCGGCATAGCTGGCACTGCGGGTCGGCACCATGCCTTCGACGATCAGCACGTCCTTGCCGATGGCGGCTTGCTGGTACAGGGTGATGATTTCTTCCAGCAACTCGTCCAGTTGGCCGTCGCCGAGCATCCGCTCGACATGGGCCAGGCCCAGTGGCTGGGGTGGTTTCAGGCCATGGGTGCGGGCCACCAGTTCGGTGGAGCGTTCCGGTCCGGTATCACCGGGGTGCGGTTGGGCAATCGGTTTGAAGAAGCCGACTTTCAACCCTGCACGTTCCAGGGTGCGCACCAGCCCGAGGCTGATGGAAGTCAGGCCCACACCAAAATCGGTGGGTGCGATAAAAAAAGTTTGCATGCGGATTCTCTAGAGGTGCATGGCAAGGTGAAGGCCTATGACTGGCCTCCTACCGAAATTTCAGACGCCAAGGTTATCGCTAACCGGGCCTTGAGCGCACCAACCGCAATCAAAGGGCTGGCCTATTTTTTCCTGGCGCTGCAATGGGTCCAGGACCCAGGCCCGGGATTGCCAGGGAGGCTGGTGGCGCAGGTGCTGGGTATGGCCACAGGACAGCTCGGCCACCCAGTGCCCATCCTGGTCCTGATGGAAACCGGTGATGATCGAAGCCTTCGAAGCGGGCCGTTGGTCCGGGTTCCGTTCGCTTTCGGGCGTTTGCTTCGCTAAACTTGTCCATTCTTTATTCTTCTGCAAAAGGTCTCGCCCCATGCTGATCGCCGCCAATAAGGCTGTCTCCATCGACTATACCCTGACCAACGACGCTGGTGAGGTCATCGACAGCTCCGCCGGCGGCGCGCCGCTGGTCTACCTGCAAGGCGCAGGTAACATCATTCCAGGCCTGGAAAAAGCCCTGGAAGGTAAAGCTGTCGGCGACGAACTGACCGTAGCTGTTGAACCTGAAGACGCTTACGGCGAATACGCCGCCGAGCTGGTCAGCACCCTGAGCCGCAGCATGTTCGAAGGCGTCGACGAACTGGAAGTGGGCATGCAGTTCCACGCTTCCGCGCCAGACGGCCAAATGCAGATCGTGACCATCCGTGACCTGGACGGCGACGACGTGACCGTTGACGGCAACCACCCGTTGGCTGGCCAGCGCCTGAACTTCCAGGTGAAGATCATCGCCATCCGTGACGCCAGCGAGGAAGAAGTCGCCCATGGTCACGTCCATGGCGAAGGTGGTCATCACCACTGATTTCTGCGCTAAGCTCAGGTATCTGGAGAGGCGCCTTTGGGCGCCTTTTTAGTCGGCGCCGGTTAAAGGGCGCCGGGCGAGAGTGCGGTTGAAGGGCGTTTCGAGAAAAACACGGGATATCTGGAGTTCATCATGAGTGCTTTTCACGACCTTACTTTAAAAGCGTTGGACGGCCAGGCGCTTCCGCTGGCGCCTTTCAAAGGGCGTGTCGTACTGGTGGTCAACGTGGCCTCCAAGTGTGGTTTGACCCCACAGTATGCCGCCCTGGAAAACCTCTACCAGCAGTACAAAGAGCAAGGCTTCAGCGTGCTGGGGTTGCCTTGCAACCAGTTTGCTGGCCAGGAGCCGGGCACTGCCGACGAGATCAAGGCATTTTGCAGCCTCAACTACGGCGTGAGCTTTCCGTTGTCCAGCAAGCTGGAAGTCAACGGCCATGAGCGTCATCAGTTGTACCGTCTGTTGGCGGGCGAGGGTGCGGAGTTTCCTGGCGACATCACCTGGAACTTCGAAAAATTCCTGCTGGGCAAGGACGGTCGTGTGCTGGCGCGTTTCTCGCCGCGTACGGCACCGGATGATCCTGCGGTCGTCCAGGCTATCGAAAAAGCGCTGAGCTGATATCTCCCCCCTGTAGGAGCGAGTGCCCGCTTGCGGCTTGCTCGCGATGGTCGTCAACGATAACGCTGCGAGCCTGATACGGCGCGGCGTTCTCCAGTCCATCGCGAGCGAGCTCGCTCCTACAATATTTCCTATCTTTTGGTGCTTAATCACTGCAATCAATAGTGCTGTTCAACACGATGCTCACTCCATATTATCCCCGTCATAAACCTCGCATCCCTGTGGAGTGCCGCATGCCTGTACAAGCCTTGTTCAAACCGTTCCAGCTCGGCACCCTTGAACTGCCGACCCGCGTGGTCATGGCCCCAATGACCCGTTCGTTTTCCCCAGGCGGTGTGCCTAACTCCAAAGTCATCGAGTACTACCGCCGTCGCGCGGCGGCGGGCGTGGGCCTGATCATCACCGAGGGCACCACGGTAGGCCACAAGGCGGCCAACGGTTACCCGAACGTTCCGCAGTTCTATGGTGAAGCGGCCTTGGCCGGTTGGAAAAAGGTCGTGGACGCGGTGCATGCCGAAGGCGGCAAGATCGTTCCGCAGTTGTGGCACGTGGGTAGCGTGCGGCGCATCGGCACCGAGCCGGACGTCAGTGTTCCGGGCTATGGTCCATCGGAAAAACTCAAGGACGGCCAGGTCGTGGTGCACGGCATGACCGAGCAGGATATCCAGGAAGTGATCGCCGCCTTCGCCCAGGCCGCCAAGGACGCGCAGAGCATTGGCATGGACGGCGTGGAAATCCACGGCGCCCACGGCTACCTGGTGGACCAGTTCTTCTGGGAGACCAGCAACCAGCGTACCGATCAGTACGGCGGTAGCCTGGCCAATCGCTCGCGGTTTGCCATTGAGTTGATCCAGGCAGTGCGGGCAGCGGTCGGCGAAGGTTTCCCGATCATCTTCCGTTTCTCCCAGTGGAAGCAGCAGGATTACACCGCACGCCTGGTGCAGACGCCCGAGGCGCTGGGGGCGTTCCTCAAGCCGTTGTCCGACGCGGGTGTGGACATTTTCCATTGCTCGACACGACGTTTCTGGGAGCCGGAGTTTGACGGTTCCGACCTCAACCTGGCCGGCTGGACTCGCGTGCTGACCGGCAAACCGACCATCACCGTGGGCAGCGTGGGCCTGGACGGTGAGTTCCTGCAATTTATGGTCAACACCGACAAAGTGGCGCAGCCGGCCAGCCTGGAAAACCTGCTGGAACGCCTGAACAACGATGAATTCGATCTGGTGGCGGTGGGGCGTGCGTTGCTGGTCGACCCGGACTGGGCGCAGAAAGTCCGGGATGGCCGTGAAGGCGAGATCCTGCCGTTCAGTCGCGAAGCATTGATGACGCTGGTTTAAGCGCCACCGCAACCTTCTCTGACGCGGGGACCTGACAGGCCCCGCGCAATTGCTCTTCAAACTGCTCGATGATCGCCGCCCAGCCCTGGCGGCTGGCGTGCTGCCGCGCATTCAGACGCACGCAGCGCAGGGTTTCATCTTCCTCCAGCAACCACGCTGCCGCATCGCAGAACGCCTCTTCATCGCCTGGCATCGCCAACACTCCGTTGTAACCATGGCGAATATGCTGCGCCGCCGCGGCCTGGTCATAGGCCACTACGCCCAGCCCAGAGGCCAGGGCTTCCAGCACCACATTGCCGAAGGTTTCGGTCAGGCTCGGAAACACAAACACATCACCGCACGCATAGTGCGCGGCCAAGGCCTCACCGCGCTGTGATCCACAGAAAATCGCCTGCGGCAGATCCTTTTCCAGTGCCGCGCGTTGCGGCCCGTCGCCGACCACGATCAGTTTCAGATTGCGCTGTGGATAAGTGCTGCACAGCTGTTCGAAACAGCGTTTGAGCAGGCCAAGGTTTTTCTCGGGTGCGAGCCGACCGACGTGAATGACCGCAATGTCCCCCTCGGCCAGGCCCCATTGCTCACGCAAGGCATTGAGCCGCTTGGTCGGGTGAAACAACTGGCTGTCGACCCCCCGGGACAACAGCGCCAGACGCTCGAAATGCCGGCGCTCCAACTCCAGTTGCTGGCTGACGCTCGGCACCAGTGTCAGCGCCGAACGGTTGTGAAACCAGCGCAGGTAATGCGTCAGCATCCGGGTCAGCAAACCGAGGCCGTACTGACTGGTGTATTGCTGGAAATTGGTATGAAAACCGCTCACTACCGAGATCCCCAGGCGCCGTGCCGCGCGCAGGGCCGACAGGCCCAGCGGGCCCTCGGTGGCGATGTACAGCACGTCCGGGCGCTGGCGTTTCCAGCGCCTGAGCAATTTGTGCATCGACGACTGACCCCACTGCAACCCCGGATACCCCGGCAGCGGCCAGCCCCGGCAGAGCAGCAGGGCGTCGTCGCTGGCCAGCGCCTGATCGCCATCCTGGCGCGGGCGCACCAGCTCGACCTGATGCCCACGGGCGCGCAGGCCATCACACAGGCGGCCCAGGGTATTGGCCACGCCGTTGATTTCCGGAGGGAAGGTTTCGGTGATCAGGGTGATGTGCAGAGTTGTCGTCATGACCCCAGTGTCAGTGGGGGTCATGTCGTCATTGTGTCAGGGTGATGATGAATTGATGACCGGCTCAGCCCTGGCGAGTGACCAGGTTTTCCGCGCCGCGCTCACGGACCCAGAACAGGGTCGCCCCTGCCACCGCGGCCGGCATCATCAGGATGTTCACCACCGGAATCAGCAGCGCCAGATAGACGATCCCGCCGAAACTCATGCTCTGCCAGCGTTTTTCCCGCAGCCAGGCGAGCATCTCGTTCCAGCCCAGCTTGTGGTTGTCCGCCGGGTAGTCGATGTACTGGATCGCCATCATCCACACCCCGAAGATCAACCACAGCGGTGCGGCGATCAGGTTGACCACCGGAATGAACGACAGGATGAACAGTGCCAGCGCCCGGGGCAGGAAGTACCCCAGCTTGCGCATTTCCCGGGCCAGGGTCCGTGGGACCATGGCCATCAACTCGCCCCAACTGAAGGCCGGGAAGTCGTCGGTACCGCGGACCACCACTTCGACTTTCTCGGCAAGGAAGCCATTGAAGGGTGCTGCGATCACGTTGGCCAGCAGGGTGAAGGAGAAAAACACCATCAGCGCCACCAACACCACGAACATCGGCCAGAGCACATAACTGAGGAAGCTCAGCCAGTCGGGCAGCGACGGCATCAGGGTGTCGACCCACAGGCTGAATTGGTGGCCAGCCAGGTAGATCAAGCCGACGAACAGCACCAGGTTGATGGCCAGCGGCAGCAGCACGAACAAACGCAGGCTGGGACTCAAGACCAGCTTCAGGCCTTCGCGCAGGTATTGCGGGCCGGACAGAACGGGGGCGGGCATAAGGTGCTCCGAGCAAGGGGGAAAACGCGCCGACCTTACCGGCTTTGCCCCACAGGCGAAAGCGTGGCAAGCGGATCGACATTAACTGTAACAAAGGCGCCGTTAAATCGGCCGCTTGGAGATAGAGACCGCCTATGAGCTGGATTGTTAAACGGTATTTCCTTAATCTTCGCCTCCTCGATACGCTGCACCCATTATTTTTCAGGGCTGTCCCGCGATGCACTTCCCCAAGTGCTGGCACGGTCCTTTTTTATTCCAGCCGGCAATCCGGCACCCGCGCCAGGTCATACCGGCCGGTCGATAGGAGTGAGTCATGTCTGATGTACGTCATTCGCGAGTGATTATTCTCGGTTCCGGCCCTGCCGGTTACAGCGCCGCGGTCTATGCCGCCCGTGCCAACCTCAAGCCGCTGCTGATCACCGGCATGCAGGCTGGCGGTCAACTGACCACCACCACCGAAGTCGACAACTGGCCAGGCGACGTTCATGGCCTGACCGGCCCGGCGCTGATGGAGCGTATGAAAGAGCACGCCGAGCGTTTCGAGACCGAAATCGTGTTCGACCACATCAATGCCGTCGACTTCGCTGCCAAGCCTTACACCCTGACGGGCGACAGCGGCACTTACACCTGTGACGCGCTGATCATCGCCACCGGCGCCAGTGCGCGTTACCTGGGCCTGCCGTCGGAAGAGGCATTCATGGGCAAGGGCGTTTCGGCCTGTGCCACCTGCGACGGTTTCTTCTATCGCAACAAGCCGGTCGCAGTGGTTGGCGGCGGTAACACCGCTGTGGAAGAAGCCCTGTACCTGGCCAACATCGCCAGCACCGTCACCCTGGTTCACCGTCGCGAGACCTTCCGCGCCGAGAAGATCCTGATCGACAAGCTGAACGCCCGTGTGGCCGAAGGCAAGATCATCCTCAAGTTGAACGCCAACCTGGACGAAGTGCTGGGTGACAACATGGGCGTGACCGGTGCGCGCCTGAAGAACAACGACGGCAGCTTCGACGAGTTGAAAGTCGACGGCGTGTTCATCGCCATCGGCCACACCCCGAACACCTCGCTGTTCGAAGGCCAGTTGACCCTCAAGGATGGCTACATGGTTGTGCAGGGCGGCCGTGACGGCAACGCTACTGCCACCAGCATCGAAGGTATCTTTGCCGCCGGTGACGTGGCCGACCACGTCTACCGCCAGGCCATCACCTCCGCCGGTGCCGGCTGCATGGCCGCACTGGACGCAGAGCGTTACCTGGACAACCTGAAGAACGCTTGATTCTTCGGGCATGAAAAAACCGGCTTCGGCCGGTTTTTTTGTAGCGCTGAAAAAGCTCCAGCGCTGCCGTCAGCGCCGAGTCAGCGGCTGTGCTGAAAGCTCAACTCCCGCCAAACCATGCACCATCAGCGCACGGATGTTGCCGTGGTCACTGCCTTCAGGGGTGTTCAGCACGGCACGGTAATGCTCACCGAATGCCAGCAGGGCTTCTTCATCGCTCAAGCCTTCCAGCAAGGCCAGGCCCAGGGTCTTGCACGAGCCTTCGTTCTGCCCGGCGGCGTTTTTCACGCCGCCGTTGTTGAAGGCTTGCGGCTGGTAGTCGTAGTTCGCGCCGATGAAGGCCAGGGTGTCGGCAAATGCATGTTCACCGGTCTTGAGGCTGGCGCGCAGGGTGTTCAGGTCAGTCATGGGTTTTTCCTTTGGCGAACGCCGCTTGCTGCTCGGCGCTGGCTTCTTGCTGATAGTGGGCTTTCCATTCGGCATACGGCATGCCGTAGACCACTTCGCGGGCGTCATCGAGGCTGACGTCGATCTGGCGTTCGTCGGCCGCGGCCTTGTACCACTTGGACAGGCAGTTACGGCAGAAGCCCGAGAGGTTCATCAGGTCGATGTTCTGCACGTCTTTGCGGCTGTCCAGGTGGGCAACCAGCCGGCGAAAGGCGGCGGCTTCGAGTTCCAGGCGTTGTTGTTCGGTCATGGCGGTCTCTGCGAGACAGCTTCAAGCGGCACGCTTCAAGCTGCAAGTTGGATGGCGGTGGCTGCCAGTTTACAGCGTGGCGCCGGGTGCTTGTAGCGACTACGCAGTCGCCCGACTGGCTGCGAGCGTAATCGACACCGACTCGGCGAACCGCAGGGCGTGGGGTTTGTCGACTTCGACCTCGGCGTACAGCACGCTCTGGTTGGCCATCACCAGGTCCAGCAATTCCTGGGTCATGCGTTCGAGCAGAGCAAAACGATTGCCCTCCACGTGCGCGATGATCGCCTTGGTAATGGTGCGATAGTTGAGCGCGTGATCGATGTCGTTATCGCGCACCGCTTCCTGCGCGGCGTAGAGGATCGTCAGGTTGATCAGCACGTCCTGCTTGTTGAGGATTTCGTCTTCATTGATGCCGATGAAGGTCCGCAGGCACAGGTCCTTGACCCGGATGCGGGCCATTCCTGGTTGAAGTTGTGGCATTGCTACTTGCTCCGTCCAATCAATTGCAGGAACTCCTGGCGGGTGTTGCTCGAGTCGCGGAAGGCGCCGAGCATGACCGAGGTGTTCATGGTCGAATTCTGTTTTTCCACGCCGCGCATCATCATGCACATGTGCCGGGCCTCGATCACCACCGCAACGCCGGCAGCCCCCGTCACGCGCTGCACAGCGTCGGCGATCTGCCGGGTGAGGCTTTCCTGGATCTGCAGGCGCCGGGCAAACATGTCGACGATCCTGGCGATCTTCGACAGGCCCAGCACCTTGCCGGTAGGAATATAAGCCACATGAGCCTTGCCGATGAAGGGCAGCAGGTGATGTTCGCAGAGTGAGTACAGTTCGATGTTGTCGACGATCACCATTTCATCGTTGTCAGAGGCAAACAAGGCGCCGTTGACGATCTCCTCGACGCTTTGCGCGTAACCATGACACAGGTACTGCATGGCCTTGGCCGCGCGGGCCGGGGTATCGAGCAGGCCTTCGCGGTCGGGGTCTTCGCCCAGGCCGATGAGGATCTCGCGGTAATTCTGGGGCAGGGACAATGGCATGGTACATCCTCGCGGGGGGGCCTATTTGACGTGCCGTCCGCCGTTGACGGTCAGGGTCGTACCGGTGACATAGGGGTTGTCCAGCAAATAGCGCAGGCTCTGGTAGACCACTTCGCTGCCGGGTTCGATGCCCAGCGCCGACTTGGCCAGGGCCTTGGCGCGGTACGCCGCGTCGTCGTCGGGGTTGAACAGTAGCAGGGCAGGGGCAATGCCGTTGACCTTGATGTGTGGCGCGTACTTGGCGGCGAACGACAGGGTCAGGCTATCGAGCCCGGCTTTGCTGGCGCAGTAGGCGATGTGCTGGCTGCTGCCCTTGCGTGTGACGTCGTCGCTGATGTGCACGATATCGGCGGGGCTCGAGCGCCTTAGCAGCTCGGCACACTGCAGGTTGATCAGGTAAGGCGCAAGCATGTGCACGTTGACCATCTGGGTGAAGGCCGCGACTTCGTTATCGGGCGTTTCCGCAGTCCATGCCGAGGCGTTGTGCACGATGGCCCGCAATTGTTGGGTGTGCCCCTTGAGCTCGGCGATGAAGGCGAGGATTCCGTCCTGCGTGGAGAAGTCGGCAAACAACGCAATTGCCCCCAGGTCGCGCAGGGTTTGCACGCCCGGGCGTTCGCTGCGGTAGCTGATGATCACCGGCTGTCCGGCTTCCAGCAACCGCAGCGCGCAATGCAGGCCAACGCGCTGGCTGGCGCCGGTGATGAGGATCGGGGCAGGGGAAGAGGTCATGAATGGCTCGCATCGCGGGTATGGCAAAACTATACCAGCGACTGGACGAGCCATGCCCCTTTTAGCGGTTCTGCGCAGTCGCCTCGGCTGGCAACGACGGTGCCGGCGTGCTGCTCAGCCAGTTGGCCAGCAGGCGGGTCGACAGTGGGATGAAGAAGTAGACCATCAACGGGGTCAGGGCCAGGGTGCTGATGAACACCCGGGGCAGCATGTCGAGGTCGCTGAGCAATGGGCCCAGGACAAAGTTGAACAGCAGCGAGACCGGAAAAAATGCCAGCCAGATGGCGACGGCCTGTTTCCAGCGCGGTGGACGCTGGCCGGCGGCGCCGAACCAGCCATCGATGCCACTGACCCGATGCTCCGAAGGGTGGGCGAACAGCTCGCTGCCACGCCCCAGCCAGGCCGTGCGCGAGGCGGAATGCTCCCAGGCGTGCAGGGTCTTTTCGTCGGCGAAGCGGAAAATGATCTGGAATTCGTCATCACCAGGCGGCGGGGCGAGCACGCCGGAGCCCAGGTAGCCGGGAAAGTCAGTGGCCAGTTGTTCGCCTTCGCGCAGCCAGGCGATCAGTTCCTGATAGCGCCCGCTGGCAACGCGGCGCGCTACCATCAGGGTAACGGGTGAGGTCGACATTATGTATCTCCATAAAGCGGGGCGCGATTCCGGGTAGGAGGCGCGCCGAACACAGCCCGGGGTGGAGGGCTGAGTTACAACAAGCAAGGATTATTCCTGATTCTACGAATTACACCAGCGACCTTCGACGATCAGGCACCACTTGAATGTCGCCCATAGTTGCGCGATAGAATGGGATCCAATACGCAATGGATATCTACACGCCGATGCCCGTCATCACTGAGTCTCCCGAGCCGTTGCAGGCTGTTGATGCCATCAGTCAGGAACAAATGTTCCCGATTCGTGAAGTGGCGCGCCTGACTGGCGTGAATCCAGTGACGTTGCGTGCCTGGGAGCGACGCTACGGCTTGATCCAGCCAACGCGCACCGAAAGCGGGCATCGGCTGTATTCCCTGACCGATATCGAGCAGATTCGCAGCATTCTGAGCTGGATCGCACGGGGGGTGGCGGTCAGCAAGATCGGCCAGCTTCTGGCCAGGAGCCAGGCCGCGCAGGTGTTGTCGAGCATTGTTCCGGACTCGTTGGTCCAGGCCGATTATGCCCAGTGGCAGGGCCAGGTCCGCACGGCATTGAGCAATTATGATGACCTGGAACTGGCGCGGATCTACGGCCAGGTGTTCTCCACCTATTCATTGAATGTGGTGTTCCAGGACATCTTTATGCCGGTGTGGATGCAGGCGCTGCAGCAAAAGGAGATCTTCGGGCAAACCAGTGAATGGGTCATGCTCGACGCCTTCCTGCGCTCACGGGTGCAACAGCGACTGAACCTGTTGCGCGGCTCACTGCCGGCTCGGGTTGCGGTGGCGGCAATCGACGGGCATTGCCATGAACTGGAGTTGCTGCTGAGCGCATTGTTCCTGAGCGGTGGCGAGGTGGGCGTCCGGGTGCTGGCGCTGGGCAAGCCTTTCGAGGAGCTGACCCTGGTCTGTGAAAAAATCCGGCCCCAGGCGCTGGTGCTGGTGTCCAATCGGGCCCCGGCAGCTGACTTTACCCGGCGACTGAATCGGCTGGCGATGACCCTGCAGTGTCGCCTGTTGTTGTGCGGCGATGCTTCGCAGCTGGCGCAGGAGAGCCTGGCCGGTTCGTCTATCGGCTGTCTGGGTAATGACGGGGGCTTGATGCGTCAGCGTCTGCAGCTATTTCTTGGCGGAACGCTGGATACCTGAAATTCAGACGTGCAGGGTGGGGTGGGTCAGGCGATGTTGCTGCAGGATGTATTGGCGCAAGCGCTCGGTTTCCACCGTATTGCCTTGGTTGAGCTGATAGGCGTAGTAACCCTGCTCGTTCTGCCGCTCGAAGGTGCCGCGCAAGGCAATGCGCTCGTAACCTGAAGGGCTGAACCACAGCGCGAAACTCTTCGGTGGTTTGGTGCGGTTGCGCACTTCCAGCAAAATGCCTTTGAACGACACTTCGTGGACCCACAGGGTGCCCGGCTGGCCTTTGGCATTCTCCAGGGCGACCGGTTCTTCCAGGGTCAGGCGCCAAGGACGCACCGTCTTGGGCCCGCCTTCATAAATGCTCGGTACCCCCAGGCGCAAATGCAGCGCATGGAACTCATCTTCCACCAGGTGCAGCGGAAAGGTCATCTGCTGGTTCTCGAACTGTGCCTGGATAGTCACCTGTTCGTTGGCCGCCAGGCGCGTCAGCAGATCGCGGATTTGCGAGCCCCCATTGACCAGCAGGCTCGACGTCGCATCACGCATGTTGAGCTGCGGGTTATGTTGCATGGTCTGGATGAAATCCAGCTCATCCTGGGTGAGGAGGGCATCGTGCTGCATGGCTAGCTCGAAAGATATAGTTACAAAGTTAGTGGTGATTGTAGTTAGTGACCGTTAATTCGCCTGCAGGTTCTGACCGTTGGTCGTTTTCATTGCCTGCAACTCAGCCTGAGTGGTCGCCAATTGTGCCTCCAGGTGTGCCACACGCTGCAAAGCCTTGACCTGGACGGTGACATCTTTTTGCACTCCGACAATGTAGGTCTGTTTGTCGCTCTCATTAAAAACAGTTGAAAGTGACAGTTCATTCCAGAATGGAGTGCCATCCTTGCGATAGTTTTTCAGGACCTCACAGCAAGATCCTCCATTTTCAAGGGTTTCGCGAATCCGTGCCAAGGCGGCCTGGTCTCGATCGCCAGACTGGAGAAAACGACAGTCCTGGTACAGGATCTCATCAGCGCTGTAGCCGGTGAGCTTTTCGAAGGCCGGGTTCACGTAAATCAGAATGTTATCTTCGCCTTCCCTTTCAGCAATCACGATTCCATCGTTCGAAGCATTGATCACCAGTTGCAGCAATTGTGCATTGATCATCGGATCGGGTCCTTTGCAGGCTACAGAGTGGTTGTCATTCTAAGGCAAGGCTGTCCACTTGCCATCGTGCCAAATGGGAGTCAATCGCGATTTATTTCCGGCAACTGGTAAGATCCCGGTCTTTGACTCAGTTGCAGGATCAGATTGATGAAAGTCGCCATCATTTCCGGCTCGGTGTACGGCACGGCAGAAGAAGTTGCCCGGCACGCGTCGAAACTCCTCGAGACAGCAGGTTTCCAGACGTGGCATAACCCACGCGCCACCCTCGCCGATATTCAGACGTTTGGCCCCGAAGCCTTTCTGGCCGTGACCTCGACCACCGGCATGGGTGAGTTGCCGGACAACCTGCAGCCGCTGTATTCGATGATTCGTGATCAATTGCCAGGCGCCTGGCGTGGCTTGCCTGGGGCGGTGATCGGCCTCGGCGATGCCAGCTACGGCGATACTTTCTGTGGCGGCGGTGAACAACTGCGTGAGCTGTTCGGTGAACTGGGCGTGCGCGAAGTGCTGCCAATGCTGCGCCTGGACGCCAGCGAGAGCGTGACCCCGGAAAGCGATGCCGAGCCCTGGCTGGCGGAGTTGATCACGGCTCTGCGCGGCTGACCGGAAACTCGCGCAACAACGCGAGCCAAGCCTGGGCGGCTTTCGACAGATAGGCGTCCTGACGCCAGATAAACGCGATGTCCCAGCGCAGTTCACGGGGCGCCTGCAACTTCAGGCGCACCACCCCCGGACGAACCAGGCCACGCGCGACCACCCGCGGCAACAGCACCACGCCTTGTCCCGCCGCCACCAGGGCCACGAGAAAATCCGCCTGCCCGCTTCGCCCGCCCTCCCTGGGTGTAAAGCCCACTTGCTGGCACGCCTGCAGCAGGCGTTCATTGAGCACAAAGCTGCGCTGGTACAGCAGGAACGGGGTATCCGCCAACTCTTCCAGGCGTACGCTGGCCTTGCCGGCCAATGGATGGTCCGCCGCCAGCAGCGCATCCAGGGGTTCGTCGCAGAACGGCTGCCAGGCGAACTGCGGGTCCTGAGGCAGCAGGCTGCCACCCAGTTCCAGTTCTCCGCTGAGCACGGCCTGCTCAATGTTCAGGCTGCCGCCTTCCAGCAACTGCACGCTGATGTTCGGATAACGCCGGCGGTACTCGGCGAACAAGCCGGCGAACAGCGCATCGCTGCCCAGCAGCGGCAGGCCCAGGCGCAATTCGCCACGGCGCAGGTCACTCAGGTCGTCGAGTTCGCTCAGCAGTTCATTGCGCAAGCGCAACATGCCCTCGGCGCGTTGCAGGACGACCGTGCCGGCCGCCGTCAACCGCACCTGTGACCCTAGTCGCTCCAGCAACAGCACGCCCAGGCTGTGCTCCAGCTGTGCCACTTGTTTGCTCACCGCCGATTGGCTGATGTGCAAGGTCTTGGCGGCCTGGGTAAAGCCACCCTGATGGACGACTTCAATGAAACTGCGCAGCTGTTTGAATTCCATTGTCGGATTCCGTTTTGGAATAGTCTTGAGTCTAACAATTCGCTTCGGTGATGACAGCCCGCTCTTTAAAATGGCTTCCTGTGAGGAGCCAACCGATGAACGTAACACGCGTCAAAAAACTCGCCCGCCTGCTCGCTGAACTGCTGGTGTTGGCGGCTATTTATCTGCTCGGATGCCAGTTGGCCCTATGGCTGGCCTGGCCGATTCCGGGCGGGGTGCTGGGCCTGGCGCTGTTGCTGCTGGTATTTGCCCTGGGGTGGGTCAAGCCGGCGGCGCTGCAGAGGGGGGCCGGGCTGTTGATGGCCGAGATGTTGCTGTTCTTCATTCCGGCCTTGATGAGCCTGCTCGACTACGGTGGCCTGCTGCGCCATGAGGGTTGGCGGATCCTCGTGGTGATCGCGGTCAGTACCCTGCTGGTCATGCTGGTAACGGCATTCACGGTCGAATGGGTCTGTCGTTGGAGGCTGGCTCATGAGAAGTGAGTGGATGCCGCTGTTCTGGCTGGTCTTTACCCTGGCCGCCTATGTCTTGAGTCGCTGGCTGTATCGACGCAGCGGACGTTACCTGGTGTCGCCGCTGATTCTGGTGCCCGTGCTGTTGCTGGTGGTGGCAGTGCCGCTGCACACGGCCTATAGCGAGTATGCACAAAATACCCACTGGCTGATGGCGTTGCTGGGACCGGTCACCGTGGCGTTCGCGGTGCCGATCTGGCAGCAGCGCCAGTTGCTGGCGCGGCATTGGTCAGCGTTGTTGGTGGGGATGCTGGCCGGCAGCGTCGCATCGATTGGCAGTTCGTTTGGCCTGGCCCGGCTCCTGGCGCTGGACAGTTCGATAACGCTGTCGCTGCTGCCGCGCTCGATCACCACGCCATTCGCCATGCCGCTGGCCCACGACCTGGGTGGCGTACCGGAGCTGACGGCGGTGTTCGTCATGTTCACCGGGGTGTTTGGCGCCATGCTCGGCGGGATCCTGCTCAAGTGGTTGCCACTGCGCAGCGCCTTGGCCCGTGGCGCATTGTTCGGGGTCGGGGCCCATGGCGCTGGCGTCAGTCGAGCCCGTGAGGTGGGCGGGGAAGAAGGTTCGGTGGCGGGATTGGTGATGGTCCTGACGGGGTTGTTGAACTTGTTCGCGGCGCCATTGCTGATGCACATACTGTGATCCACTGCACAGTGGATCTTGCTTGAAAGCCAACTGACTCGTTGGGTCAGTAAGCTGGCTGCCAATGCAACTACCCGAATCCCGACAGCTGACTAGACTGCGTTCACACCCACAAAATAATAAAAAACCCGAGGTCCTTGCCGTGAGCGTAGCCCCCGTCCAGTCAAGCCTGAGCGTAAAAGATCAGGTCAGCCCCACCGAGTGGCAGGCCCGAGTCGACCTGGCGGCCTGTTATCGCCTGGTGGCCGCCCATGGCTGGGATGACTTGATCTTCACGCACATCTCGGCCAAGGTCCCCGGCACCGAAGATTTCCTGATCAATCCGTTTGGCATGATGTTCCACGAAATCACCGCGTCGAGCCTGGTCAAGGTCGACCAGGCCGGCAACAAGCTGATGGACAGCCCCTACGAGATCAACCCCGCCGGCTACACCATCCACAGCGCCGTGCACGAAGTGCGTCACGACGTGGTCTGTGTCCTGCATACCCATACCGCCGCGGGCGTGGCCGTTTCGGCGCAAAAACAAGGGGTGCTGCCGATCAGCCAGCAATCCTTGTTTGTCCTTTCCAGCCTGGGTTATCACGCCTACGAAGGGGTGGCGCTCAATCACGAAGAAAAGGCTCGATTGCAGGCCGACCTGGGTGACAAGCATTTTCTGATGCTGCACAACCATGGGCTGTTGACCTGTGGCAGCACCATCGCCGATACCTTTCTGATGATGTTTACCTTCCAGCGGGCCTGCGATATCCAGGTGCTGGCGCAGAACGGTGGTGCCGAGCTGATAGCCATCGAGCCGCAGATCCTCGCGGGGGCCAAGGCGATGATTGCCGGCGTGACCAAAAGTGCTCAAGGAATGGGGGGCGCGCTGGCCTGGCCGGCGCTGCTGCGTAAACTCGATAAACAAGACCCGGGTTATAAACTCTAATGGCACTCGCCGAGATTCCACTGTGCGTCTGGCGCAAACGCAGCCAGAGCTTTGTATTCCGGGGTCAGACCATTCGTTATTGGGTGGCCGGGCAGGGTGAGCCCTTACTGCTTATCCACGGTTTTCCTACCGCCAGTTGGGATTGGCACTACCTATGGCAGCCCCTGGCCCAGCGCTATCGAGTCATTGCCTGCGACATGCTGGGCTTCGGCGATTCGGCCAAACCCATGGGCCATGAGTACTGCCTGTTGGAGCAGGCCGACTTGCAACAGGCGTTGCTGGCGCACCTGGGCATCGATCAGCCAGTGCACCTGCTGGCCCATGACTACGGCGACAGCGTCGCCCAGGAATTGCTCGCCAGGCACCAGGAGGCGCGCAGCAATATCGCCAGCTGTGTGTTCCTCAATGGCGGCCTTTTCCCCGAGACCCATCGCCCGGTACTGATGCAAAAGCTGTTGCTAAGCCCCTTGGGCTGGATGATCGGTCGTGCCTTCACCCGCGATGCCCTGGTCAAGAGCTTCCGGCAGATCTTCGGTCCGCAGACTCGGCCCAGCGAAAGCGAGCTGGACGATTTCTGGAGCCTGATCGACAACAACCGCGGGACGCGGATCATGCACAAGCTGATCCAGTATGTGCCCCAGCGCCGTGTACACCGCGATCGCTGGCTCACGGCCATGCAATCGGGTGAAGTGCCGTTGCGCGTGATCGACGGCGAAGTCGACCCGGTTTCCGGTGCCCACATGGTCGAGCGTTATCGGCAATTGATTGCCGATGCCGACACCGTGCTATTGCCCGGGATTGGTCATTACCCACAAATCGAAGCCCCGGTGCAGGTGCTCAAGCACTACCTGGCGTTTCGTGAAGAGCTGGACTCTCCCGCCTTGAAGATCGCCTGCTCCTGAGGTGTTCGTCGGCCAACCTGACCCTGCCACCCGATGAGCGCCTGCCGCGCAATCATCCCCGTGCCTTATCGCGCACCATTCAGCCCCAGCCCAGTTGATTGTGAGCCCGGCCCCCGTGCCTGACACTCGGTTCCACTGTCCTTGGCCTGCTGGAGTTGGGTAATGAATGAGTCTGTGCGTTTCGAAGATAAAGTCGTGATCGTCACCGGTGCGGGCGGCGGCCTGGGACGGGCCCATGCACTGTTGTTCGCCAGGCAGGGCGCCCGGGTGGTGGTCAACGACTTGGGTGGCTCCGCGCAAGGCGAGGGCGCCAACGCCTCCGCCGCCGACCGTGTGGTGGCAGAGATCCGGGAGGCGGGCGGCAGTGCCGTGGCCAACCATGACTCGGTGACCGACGGCGAAAAAATCGTCCAGCACGCCCTCGATGCCTTTGGCCGTGTCGATGTGGTGGTCAACAACGCCGGGATCCTGCGGGACAAGACCTTCCATAAAATGGACGACAGCGACTGGGACCTGGTGTACCGGGTTCATGTCGAAGGTGCCTACAAAGTCACCCGCGCCGCCTGGCCGCACATGCGTGAACAAAACTACGGTCGGGTGATCTTCACCGCTTCCACCTCGGGTATCTACGGCAACTTCGGCCAGTCCAACTACGGCATGGCCAAGCTCGGTCTCTATGGCCTGACCCGGACCCTGGCCATCGAAGGGCGCAAGAACAACATCCTGGTCAACGCCATCGCCCCCACCGGCGGCACCCGCATGACCGAAGGCCTGATCCCGCCGCAAGTGTTCGAACAACTGAAGCCGGAACTGGTCAGCCCGCTGGTGGTGTACCTGGCCAGCGAAAACTGCCAGGAAACCTCGGGCCTGTTTGAAGTTGGCGGCGGCTGGATGGGCAAGGTTCGCTGGGAGCGCAGCCTCGGCGCCGGCTTTGATCCGCGCCAGGGCTTTTCCCCGGAAGACGTGGCAGCCCATTGGCAGCAGATCTGCGACTTCGAAGGTGCGGCGCATCCGAAGGACAACATTGAAGCGCTGAAGGAAATGATGGGGAATCTGCAGAAGTATTCGTTGTAAGGGGGCAGGGGGCGAGCGCAAGCCTGGCGGCTTGTGCTCGGACTGGAAGGATTGCTCAAGGCGCGTACTTACGCACCAGCGCCGCCAGATTGGCCGCGGTCTGCACATCCATTACCCCGTCGTAGTTCTCGGCACGAAAGTGCAACTGAAACGCCCTCACCAGTTGCTGGAATCCCGACTCGTTGGTGGCTTGCGACGTGTTGTAACCATACCGCTTGAACTGCTCCAGCAGCGTCGCGCGGTTCGGTATTCCCCCCTCCCTGTATTGGCGCAGAAAAGCGTCGCGCTGTGGCTCATCGAACCAGGCCCCCACACCTTTCAAGTACAGCGCGTGCCAGGGGAATGCCGCACCGGGGTCGCTTTTGCGGCCGATGGAAATGTCGGAGTGACCCAGCACGTTACGCGGGGTGATGTCCGGGTAGCGCTTGAGTATGTCTTTTGCCAGTTGCTCGATGGCGGCTATTTGCTGGGGGTGATACGGCGGGAAGGTGAACTTGCCCTGGTCATCGGTGGCCTGGTTGACCACCTCGATGCCGATGGCCGTGTCGTTGAGGTTACTGCGGTCAGCCCACTGGCTGACACCCGCATGCCAGGCCCGATGGTTTTCATCGACCAGGCTGAAGATCTGCTGGTCGGTGAAACCGGCCTTGATATAGGTAGGGTCGCTGATGTCAGGAATGAGGTAATGGGCGCTGACATTGGGTCCGGTCAGTGCGCCAATCGAACTGGAAAAGTTGGCAGCGGTGTAATGCAGGATCAAGAAGCGGATGCGGTTGTTGAAAGCCTTGGCTCGATAGCTGGTGTTTATCGGAGACATGATTTAACTACCCTGTTGTGTGAATCGGCGTTGATCTTCAATCGTCCATTCGCAGCAAGGTAGCAGTACCTGTAGGGAGATTCGGTAGTGGTTTTCTCGTTGTTCTGTAGCCGCTTTCAGCAATCTGCCAGGTAAAAAATTCCCCATAAAAAAAGCCGCTGCAAAGGCAGCGGCCAAAGTAAGACGTTAGATCAAGGAGCTACAAATCAACGTCAGTGAACACAGGGTGATGAACTGAATGATGGGCATTCGGAGCATCTGAAAAGTTCGCCGCTCAAGTGGACAACCCACACTCGGCTGGCGGGGCTTCGGGGCTGTTGCCGTCGAAGCCCGATTAGAATAAGTCCTTCTTGGTAAAGGAAAAATAGCGTTTCGGGACATGCACTGTTACGCCGTCGGCAACAGTTGCCCGGATCATCGGTTTGATTGATAACCCCTCATCCAGCCGGCCCATGCCGAGCGCAAAGCCTTGCCCTGTGCGGGCATTCATCCTTTGGAGCGACACCGCGAATACCTCCTTGGTGCGCTTATCGCTCCTGGCGGGCAGCAGTAGGGTGGGGGCCTCAAGTCACTCACCGGGGAAGACGCATGACAAAAACAACAATGCGCGCCATCTTCACGCCGCAGACGCTGGCCGTCGCGGTTGCCTTGGGCTGCTGCGCCCAGGCACAGGCGGTTGAATTCAACCTTGGCGAAATCGAGGGTACGTTCGATTCGTCGCTGTCGATTGGTGCGAGCTGGGGCATGCGCGATGCCGATGATGCGTTGGTGGGCACGGTCAACGGAGGCTCCGGACAGTCATCGACCGGCGACGATGGGCGCTTGAACTTCAGCAAGGGCGAGACCTTTTCGAAGATTTTCAAGGGTATCCACGACCTGGAGCTGAAATACGGTGATACCGGGGTATTTGTCCGTGGCAAATACTGGTACGACTTCGAGCTCAAGGACGAAAGCCGTCCGTTCAAGGACATCAGCGACACCAATCGCAAGGAAGGCGCCAAATCCTCCGGCGGGCAGATCCTCGATGCCTTCGTCTACCACAACTACTCCATCGCCGATCTGCCCGGCACCGTACGCGCCGGCAAACAGGTGGTCAGTTGGGGCGAAAGCACCTTCATCGGCAACTCGATCAACAGCATCAACCCGCTCGACGTCTCGGCATTTCGGCGCCCGGGTGCCGAAATCAAAGAGGGCCTGATCCCGGTCAACATGCTGTTTGCTACCCAAAGCCTCACCGACCAATTGACGGTGGAAGGTTTTTATCAACTGGAGTGGGACCAGACGGTTGTGGATAACTGCGGGACCTTCTTTGGCAACGATGTGGTGGCCGATGGCTGCGTGAACAACTACACGGTGGGCAGCCCGGCAATCGCTCCGTTGCAGCCGGTTGCCGCGGCATTTGGCCAAGGCTTCGAAGTCACTCGCGAAGGGGTGGTGGTGCCCCGGGGGGGCGACCGGGATGCCCGTGATTCCGGGCAGTGGGGCACCGCGTTGCGCTGGCTGGGCGATGACACCGAGTACGGCCTGTATTTCATGAACTACCACAGCCGCACGCCCACGGTCGGCACCGTCACGGCGGGCCTTTCGACCCTGTCGGCATTGCCGGGCATCGTCGGCACCGCCAACGCCATCGCGCCCGGCACCGGTTCGGGGCTGGCGCAAAGCGTGATGCTCGGTCGCGGCCAGTACTACCTCGACTACCCCGAAGACATCCGCCTGTACGGCGCCAGTTTCTCCACCACCTTGCCCACCGGCACGGCCTGGACCGGGGAAATCAGCTATCGGCCCAACGCACCGGTCCAGGTCAGTACCAACGACCTGACCCTGGCCTTGCTCAACCCGATTGCCGGCGGCGCGTTGTCGCCGATCAGCACCACCCCAGGTGCCGACAACAAAGGCTATCGGCGCAAGGAAGTCACCCAGGTGCAGAGCACCCTGACCCACTTCTTTGACCAGGTCCTCGGTGCCCAGCGCCTGACCCTCGTCGGCGAGGCCGCGGTGGTGCGGGTCGGCGGCCTGGAGTCACGCAGCACCTTGCGTTACGGCCGGGACTCGGTCTACGGCCAGTACGGGTTTGGCGGCGATACCGAAGGTTTTGTCACCTCCACCTCCTGGGGTTACCGCACACGGGCCATCCTCGACTACGCCAACGTGATCGGCGGGATCAACCTCAAGCCCAACCTGTCCTGGTCCCACGACGTTGCCGGCTATGGCCCCAACGGATTGTTCAACGAGGGCGCCAAGGCGGTCAGCGTCGGGGTCGATGCCGACTATCGCAACACCTACACCGCGAGCCTGAGCTACACCGACTTTTTCGGGGGCGACTACAACACCCTCGAAGACCGCGACTTCCTGGCCCTGAGCTTCGGCGTGAACTTCTGATCTGGCTGAAAAGGATGACCTTATGCGCAAGATGATTCTGCAATGCGGTGCCCTGGCCCTGAGCCTGCTGGCGGCCAACGTGATGGCGGCGGTGTCGCCGCAGGAAGCCGACAAACTCGGTACGACCCTCACCCCGCTGGGCGCGGAAAAGGCCGGCAACGCTGACGGCTCGATCCCGGCCTGGACCGGTGGCATTCCCAAGAATGCCGGTGCGGTCGACAGCAAGGGCTTCCTGGCCGACCCGTTCGCCAGTGAAAAACCGCTGTTCACCATCACCGCGGCCAATGTCGACAAGTACAAGGCCAAGCTTTCCGATGGCCAGGTGGCAATGTTCAAGCGCTACCCCGAGACCTACCGTATTCCGGTCTACCCGACCCACCGCACCGTGGCCGTGCCCCCGGAAATCTACGAGTCGGCCAAGCGCAGCGCGCTGAACGTGACCAGCATCAACGACGGTAACGGCCTGGCCAACTTTACCGGCAATCGCTACTACGCCTTCCCGATTCCGAAGAGCGGGGTCGAGGTGTTGTGGAACCACATCACCCGTTACCACGGCGGCAACCTCAAACGCATCATCACCCAGGTGACACCGCAGACCAACGGTGCCTACACGCCGATTCGCTTTGAAGAAGAAATCGCCGTACCCCAGTTGATGAAAGACCTGGACCCGGAAAAAGCCGCCAACGTGTTGACCTTCTTCAAGCAGTCGGTGACCGCACCAGCGCGCCTGGCGGGGAACGTGCTGCTGGTCCATGAAACCCTCGACCAGGTCAAGGAGCCGCGCCTGGCCTGGATCTACAACGCCGGCCAGCGTCGCGTGCGTCGCGCACCGCAAGTGGCCTACGACGGGCCGGGTACGGCCGCTGATGGCCTGCGCACCTCGGACAACTTCGACATGTTCTCCGGCGCGCCGGATCGTTATGACTGGAAGCTGATCGGCAAGAAGGAAAGGTACATCCCCTACAACAGCTACAAGCTCGACTCGCCGAGCCTGAAGTACGACGACGTGATCAAGGCCGGGCACATCAACCAGGACCTGACGCGTTATGAGCTGCACCGGGTCTGGGAAGTGGTCGGCACGGTCAAGCCCAGCGAGCGGCATATCTACGCCAAGCGCCACATGTACATCGATGAAGACAGCTGGCAGGTGGCGCTGGTCGACCACTACGACGGTCGTGGCCAACTGTGGCGCGTGGCCGAAGGACATGCCCAGTACTACTACGATCACCAGACCCAGGCGTACACCCTGGAAGCGCTGTACGACCTCATCGCCGGCCGCTACATCGCCCTGGGCATGAAAAACGAAGAGAAGCACAGCTTCGTCTTTGGCTTCGACGCCAAGGCGGCGGACTACACGCCGGCGGCATTGCGCGCAGAGGGCGTGCGCTAAGGAATTGACCGGCCCCTGTACCCAGGGCGACCCACGGATTGATGCCTCGGCATTGATCCGTGGGTCGTCTTTTTTATGCCTGGCAATCAGCCTTCTGAATGTTTCTCAACAAGGCCGCGGGAGAGGGCTAGGGTAGGCTCACAATGATAAAAAGGCCCGCTGCAATGACCGCCATGACGCACTGTCTGGATCGCCCGGGAATGGTGCCCCGCTTGTCTTCCCTGCACGTGCGCCGCGAGCGCCTGACGCAGCCGTTGCTGGCCTCGCCCGCCCGGGTAAGGTTGCTCTGCGCGCCGGCCGGCAGCGGCAAGAGCGCGTTGTTCGCCGAGTGCCTGCTGCAGGCCCCGCCGACCTGCACCGTGCACTGGCTGGCGTTGAATGGGCTCGTCTCGAGTCCTGAGGAGTTTTCTCGGGCCGTGGCCCAGGCCCTCGGGTTGGTGGTAGACAGCGAAGCGCAGTTGCTGGCCTGCCTGGCTCGCTGGCAGACACCCACCTGGTTGTTTCTGGATGACTACTGCCGGGTGCCCGCCCCGCAGCTCGATGCCTTGCTCGATCGCCTGTTGACCCTGAGCAGTCCGGCCCTGACCTGGTGGCTGGGTGGGCGCCGGCGGCCGCACTGCAACTGGCCACGCCTGTTGCTCAACGACGACCTGTACGAGAGCGCCGGCCCCGAACTGGCGTTCAGTCGTGGCGAAATCCAGCAACTGATCGCCCAGCTACCCCATTCGCTGTGCGCCAATGCCTGCGAACGGATCTTCCAGCGCAGCGGTGGCTGGTGCGCCAGCGTGCGGGTGGCTTTGCAAGATGGTAACGGCCGCAGTGCCAGCGAGCTCAAGGAGGGGCGCTCGGCGATCATGCTCGATTACCTGCAGCATGAACTGTTCAACGGCTTGGCGCCGGAACTGGCCGAAGCCTGGCGCGTGCTGGCCCACCTGCCGCGATTCAATCTGGGGTTGTGTGAGCACCTGTTCGGCGCGGGCGAGGGTGGGCACTGGATGCGCACTCTGCAGGAGCTGGGGTGTTTCATCGAACCCTGGGAAGACTCGCCGGACTGGCTGCAGGTCTTTGCACCGGTGGCGCAACTGGTGCGCGACGAGGCCTGGGAGGCCGGTCGCTCATGGCATCGGCGTGCGTGCCAGTGGTTCGTCGCCGAGCAAGACTGGCAGGCGGCGTTTGAACAGGCCCTGTTGGCCGATGAAAACGAAATGGCCATCAGCCTGTTGCAGCACTTTGGCTTCGAGCACTTGTTCCAGCAGCACAACGTGGTGTTGTTGCTGCGTCTGTATGAACAGCAAGGCGCCGACTTGCTGCTGTGCAGTGCGCAGTTGGTCGGATTGATCACGGCGGCCTTGTTGTTTGCCGGGCGCTTTGAAGAGGCTGGCCTGTGCATCGAGCACATGGCGCGTTTTGCCCCGCAACCGTGTGCTGCCCAGCAGCGCGAACTGGTGGCGCGTTGGCAGGCGCAACAGGGCTGGTTGCTGCACCTGCAGGGGTGGATGGCGCCGGCACGCGGGCATTTTCTCGAAGCCCTGGTCGACCTGCCGGCCAGCGCCTGGCCCGCCCGCCTGCTGTGTTTATCCGGGCTGACCCAACAGGCCCTGCTACGCGGCGAACTGGATGTCGCGCAGGCGCTCAATCGCGAGGCGTTGTGCCTGGCGCGAGCCCAGGGGGCGTTGCTGTTCGAGGGCCTGCTGGAGCTCGATCACGCGCAGTTGCTCGAGCAACGCGGTGCGCCCCATCGCGCGGAAAGCCTGTTGAGCGGCATTCACCAGTTGTTGTGCCAGCACGCCAGGTTCGCCACTCCGTTGCTGGGGCGCATTGCCCTGCGGCGCGGTCGGTTGGCGTTGTGCCAGGGGCAGGAGGCACGGGCCAGCGAGTTTTTCGAGTCCGGGCTCGAGGCCTGTTTGCGCAGTTACGACAAGCGTGTGCTGTATGGGTACCTGGGCCTGGCGCACGTGGCCGCCAACCAGGGGGATTTTGCCCAGGCGTTCCTCCATTTACGCGACGCCGAGCGCATGATGCAGCGCCGGCAGATCCCCGACACGGTGTACCGCGGGGTCCTGCTGCACGTCAGCAGTCACTTCTGGTTGCAACAGGGGCGCCCGCAACTGGCTCACGAAGCCCTGACCCGGGTGCTGCGCCATTACCACGGCCCGCAGGCCCGACAGGCCCCGCCGGCAACCCTGGAATTGATTCCGCGCCTGGAATACCTGTTGGTCGTCACCCAGGTGTATCTGCACCAGGCCTCGCGGCCGTTGGAGCAGCTCAATGCCCAACTGCTGCGGGCACGCCAATGCGGCATGCTGGGGCTGGAAACAGTGCTGCAACTGAGCGTGGCGCAGGTGGCGTGGCTGTTGGGCCAGCCCGTCGAGGCCAGGGCGGCGCTGCAGACTGCGCAGGCACTGGTCGAGCGCTGCAACCTGCGCCAGGCGCTGGCAGAGTTGCAACGCAGCCTGCCGTCATTGTTTGTTGCGCCGCCGCCCCAGGCTGCAACGCCGCAGCCGACACCGGCGTGCGGTCGCGACAATCCCCTGAGTCAGCGCGAAATAGAAGTGCTCAGCCTGATCGCCCAGGGCAACTCCAACCTGCAAATCGCCGAGCAGTTGTTCATTTCCCTGCACACGGTCAAGACCCACGCCCGGCGAATCAACGGCAAGCTGGCGGTCGAGCGGCGCACCCAGGCCGTGGCGAAAGCCAAGGCACTGGGTTTTTTCGCCTGAGCTCAGGCCTGGGGCGCGCCGCCGTCATGCCCCATGCGCCAGCTCACCGCCCGGGTCGCGGCCAGCAGACGCTGGGCGGCCGGGCCGTTTTCGTCGGCATGGAACAATGAAGTCGGGCCGACGATGGTCAGCACCGCGGCGATCTGCCCGACAGCGTTGAACACCGGTGCCGAAAGCGCATCCACCCCCGGCATCAGCAAACCGTGCACATGGTGCAGGCCGCGTCCGCGAATCTGCTCGCACACACTGGCGTAGGCCTGTTCACTGGCCAACGGATGGGACTGGACTGCGCCGACTTCCTGCTCGCGCAACTCGGTGGTTTCGCGGTGGGGCAGGTAGGCGCTGAACACCAGGCCAGTGGACGAACTCAGTAGCGGCAGGACCGAGCCGAGCTGGGTCACCACGGTGACGGCCCGGACCGCCGGCTCGATATGCACCACGGTCGCACCCTGATTGCCCCAGACCGCGAGGAAGCAGGTCTCGTTCAGTTCGTCGCGCAGCTCCGACAGGGGCAGGGCGGCGACTTTCAGCACGTCCATACTGTTCAGGGCCGCCAGGCCGACGCGCAGGGCTTCGCGTCCCAGGCCGTAGTGATTGGTGGCGGCGTTCTGCTCGGCAAAACCGCTGGCAATCAGCGCCTGCAGGTAACGGTGCACCTTGCTCGCCGGCATCTGCACATGTTCGGCCAGGCGCGACAGCGAGGTCGAGGGCGACAACTCGGCGAGGGCCTTGAGGATGTCGGTGCCCACCTCGGCCGAGCGGACTTTCTGTTTACCGTTGCTGTCGCTCGTGGCGCGCGGCTTTTCCATGGTTGAGTCGTATCTGGAGATGAATGGGCGTCTTTATAGCTTGACGGTCAATACCAATCAAATTACGTTATGCGTAATCGAATTACGATAAAAATAACCAGGACGTGCCAAAACTCTGAAGCGGAGCCATGGCCACGGCCCACTCCCTGTTCAGGAGGCTCCATGAACCTCGATTCAACGGCGCCAGCGCTGGCTTACCAGTCAGGCTTCGGCAACGAATTTTGCAGTGAGGCCCTGCCCGGTGCCTTGCCCGTCGGCCAGAACTCGCCACAAAAAGCCCCTTACGGTCTCTACACCGAATTGTTCTCCGGCACCGCGTTCACCATGGTGCGCAGCGAAGCGCGGCGGACCTGGATGTACCGTATCCAGCCCTCGGCCAATCACCCGGCCTTCGTCAAGCTGGAGCGGCAGTTGGCCGGTGGCCCGCTGGGCGAGGTCACGCCCAACCGCCTGCGCTGGAACCCCTTGGCCATTCCAACCGAACCGACCGACTTCATTGACGGCCTGGTGAGCATGGCGGCCAACTCGGGAGCGGAGAAACCGGCCGGCATCAGCATCTATCACTACGGCGCCAATCGCTCGATGGAGCGGGTGTTCTTCAACGCCGATGGCGAGTGGTTGCTGGTGCCGCAGGCGGGGCGTTTGCGCATCGCCACCGAGCTGGGTGTGCTGGAGCTTGCGCCGTTGGAAATCGCCGTGCTGCCGCGCGGCCTGAAATTCCGCATCGAGCTGCTCGATCCGCAAGCCCGTGGCTACCTGGCGGAAAACCATGGCGCGCCTCTGCGCCTGCCTGACCTGGGGCCGATTGGCAGCAATGGCCTGGCCAATCCACGGGACTTCCTGACCCCGGTCGCGCACTACGAAGACCTCCAGCAACCGACCACCCTGGTGCAGAAATTCCTCGGCGAGTTGTGGGCCTGCGAGCTCGATCATTCGCCGCTGAACGTGGTGGCCTGGCACGGCAATAACGTGCCGTACAAATACGACCTGCGACGCTTCAACACCATCGGCACGGTCAGCTTCGATCACCCGGACCCGTCTATCTTCACCGTGTTGACCTCGCCGACCAGCGTCCACGGCCTGGCCAACCTCGACTTCGTGATCTTCCCGCCGCGCTGGATGGTGGCCGAGAACACCTTCCGTCCACCGTGGTTCCACCGCAACCTGATGAACGAATTCATGGGCCTGATCCAGGGCGAATACGACGCCAAGGCCGAAGGCTTCCTGCCCGGCGGCGCGTCCTTGCACAGCTGCATGAGCGCCCATGGCCCGGACGGCGAAACCTGCACCAAGGCGATCAACGCCGAACTGGCGCCGAGCAAGATCGACAACACCATGGCCTTCATGTTCGAGACCAGCCAGGTGCTGCGCCCCAGTCGTTTCGCCCTGGATTGCCCGCAACTGCAAAACACCTACGATGCTTGCTGGGCCTCGCTGCCCGCCACTTTCAACCCGAACCGGAGATAACCCATGACCCAGACCACCCCCACTCGTAGCTGGGTTGCCTGTGCCAACGGCCACGCGGATTTCCCGCTGCAGAACCTGCCCCTGGGCGTGTTCAGCACCCAGGGTTCGGCGCCGCGCAGCGGTGTGGCGATCGGCGAGCAGATTTTCGACCTCGAGGCGGCACTCGACGCCGGCCTGTTTGACGGTGTGGCCCGCACGGCGGTGCAAGCCACCCGTGGCGGTCAGTTGAACGCCTTCTTCGAACTCGGTCGGGGCCCCCGTGTGGCGCTGCGCGAACGCTTGCTGGAGCTGTTGGCCGAGGGCAGTCCCCTGCGCGGCAAGATCGAAGCCCAGGGCGCCCAGTTGCTGCATCTGGCCGCTGACTGCCAGATGCACCTGCCGGCCCGCATCAACGACTACACCGACTTCTACGTGGGCATCGAGCACGCGCAGAATGTCGGCAAACTGTTCCGTCCAGATAACCCGCTGCTGCCGAACTACAAGTACGTGCCGATTGGCTACCACGGCCGCGCGTCGACCATTCGTCCGTCCGGCACCGACGTGCGTCGCCCCAAAGGCCAGACCCTGCCAGCCGGCCAGAGCGAGCCGACTTTCGGCCCGTGCGCACGCCTGGACTACGAGCTGGAACTGGGGATCTGGATCGGCCAGGGCAATGCCATGGGTGACTCGATTGCCATCGGCGACGCCGCCGAGCACATCGCCGGTTTCTGCCTGCTCAACGACTGGTCGGCACGGGATATCCAGGCCTGGGAATACCAGCCACTGGGTCCGTTCCTGTCGAAAAGCTTCATCACCAGCATTTCGCCCTGGGTCGTCACCGCCGAGGCCCTGGAGCCATTCCGGCGTGCCCAGCCGGCGCGTCCGCAAGGCGATCCGCAACCGCTGCCGTACCTGTTTGACACGCGTGACCAGGCCGCTGGCGCCTTTGATATCGAGCTGGAAGTGCTGCTGCTGACCGAAGCCATGCGCGAGCAGAATCTGCCGGCGCACCGCCTGACCCTGAGCAACACCCAGCACATGTACTGGACCGTGGCGCAGATGGTTGCGCACCACAGCGTCAACGGCTGCCAGTTGCAGGCCGGCGACCTGTTCGGTTCGGGCACCCTGTCGGGGCCTGAGAGCGGTCAGTTCGGCAGCCTGCTGGAAATCACCGAGGGCGGTAAAAAGCCCATCGAGCTGGCATCAGGCGAAGTGCGCAAGTTCCTTGAGGACGGCGACGAAATCATCCTGCGCGCGCGTTGCAGCCGTGACGGTTTTGCGTCCATCGGCTTCGGCGAATGCCGGGGCAAGATCCTGCCAGCGCGCTGAGAGGTTCGGCCCATGGAGCTCTATACCTACTACCGCTCGACCTCGTCGTTCCGGGTGCGCATTGCCCTGGCGCTCAAGGGCCTGGATTACCAGGCGCTGGCGGTCAACCTGATCGCCGCGCAAGGCGGTGAACACCGGCAGCCGGCCTACTTGCAGCTCAACCCACAGGGTCGGGTACCGGCCTTGCGCACCGATCAAGGCGAGTTGCTGATCCAGTCACCGGCGATCATCGAGTACCTGGAAGAAGCTTATCCACAGGTGCCGCTGCTGTCCGGCAACCTCGCCCAGCGTGCGCACGAGCGTGCGGTGGCGGCGTTGATTGGCTGCGACATTCATCCACTGCACAACGTCAGCGTGCTCAACAAGCTGCGTCAGTGGGGGCACGACGAGCCACAGGTGGTGGAGTGGATCAGCCACTGGATCAGCCAGGGGCTGGCGGCCGTCGAGCAGTTGATCGGCGACGCGGGGTACTGCTTTGGCAGCGCACCGGGTGTGGCGGACGTGTACCTGATCCCGCAGCTGTATGCGGCTGAGCGTTTCAACATCAGCCTTGATGCCTATCCACGGATTCGCCGGGTCGCCGCGCTGGCAGCGCAACACCCGGCGTTCATCAAGGCTCATCCCGCCAATCAGCCGGATACCCCGTAACGGCGGCTACCCGTATTCAACACCGGCGGGGGTGTGCCTGGATCAGGCGCAATCCCCAGCCGGTCGCGAAGGTGCCGTCGGCTTGTGGCAGATGCTCGATTGCGGTTTTGAAGCGCTCCTGCAATTGCACGCGGGCGGCGGGTGTCAGCCGGTCGACGTCGTAGGTGGCGCTGAGTGATTGCCAAAGCTCGGCAAAGTCTGGCTGCCAAGCCACATCAATGTCCTGCACCGTCACCTGCTCGAAGTCGGTGCCGAGCAGCGCTCGCCAACCCTCCTCGGTGCGCATGCGTGGATCACCCATCGGCAAATGCGCCAAGGCATCTTGCTGCGCCACCTGGCGAAACACCTGCAGATACGCGTCACCCACCGCGCCCAGCAGAAACCCCCGGCCAACGATCGTGGCGAGCTTGCCGTCCTTGCGCAGCACGCGGCGGATTTCGCGCAGGACTTGCTCGATGTCGTCCATCAACATCAGTGCCAGATGCGACACCACCACGTCGACGCTGGCCGTGCCGAGCGAGAGCGCCTGTGCCCGCTCCTTGAGCAGGCTCACCCTGGCGGGTAACCGCGTGCGGGCTTCGTCCAGTTCAGCCTGACTGAGGTCGACGCCGATCAACCGCAATCGCTGTGGATGACGTTGCTCGAGCAGTTGCAGCAGATAACCGTTGCCACAGGCCAGGTCCAGAACACTCAGGCTGGCGGACGAATCCGGCAGGGTGGCTGCCAGCGCTGCGTAGGACGATTCCTGGCGTTCGCTGCACAAGTGGGCAAACGCCGCGCTGGTGGTGCCGGGTCGGCGCTGGTGAAAGTCTTCAAGGAAACGTTCCGCAGGGGAAGGGAAGTGCATGACAGCCTCATCCGTGGTGGCGCAAAAAATTCCAGGGCGCCAGTGGAGCATCCATCGCTTCAATGCACAATCGAGTTGGGGGGCAGATGACTCAGGCGTTCGGTCAGGCGCAGGCGCTGGATCGGGTCGTCGCTGAGCAGCAGGGCGTGTTCCAGGTCGAAACGTTCGGCGTTGGGACAGTCCAGTCGCTGATAGAGGCTGGCGCGGGCCAGGTAGTCACTGGCGTTGGCGTTACCCAGCTCCAGTACCCGCTCGGCATCGATCAGCGCGCCGATGTAGTCGTCGTTGGCCAAGTGCAGCTGGCGCAGGTTGCGTGACAGGCGCTGGAGCATCTGCAGCGGTTCGCTGGTGAGCAGGTGCTCGGCATTCAGGGCCATGTTCGGACCGTATTGGCGCTGCAGCAGCTCCCGGCAATCGTTGGGATACAAGCGTCGACCGCCGCAGGGGTCGAGCAGGTGATCGGCGCCGGGCACCCGCAGCAGGAAGTGGCCGGGGAAGTTGACCCCGACCATGGGGATCTCCAGGCGACGTGCCAGTTCCAGGGTGATCAGCCCCAACGCCAGCGGCTGCCCACGGCGCCGTTCCAGGACTTTGTTGAGCAGGGCAGCCTGGGGACGCAACGGGGTGGCTTCGTCCTGCTGGTAGCCCAGGTCGTTGAGCAGGCGCAGCAGCGGTTGCCCCAACTCGCTGACCGGCAACATCGGCAGGCGACTGCTGACCCGCTGCACCAGGTCCTTGAACTGCTCCAGCACGACCTGCGGTTGCACCTCGGCATCATGTTCGACGGCGATCCACAACGCCGCTTCAAAAAGCGCCGGGGGTGAGCGTTGCAGGCAGGCGAAAAAGGCGTGGCGCGGGTTCATTGAAATCTCCGGCGAATGCCCCGTTTTAGCCCCGTCGCAAGCATTCGTCCAGTGCCGCGCGCGAGGGCGTGCAAGTTATGCCGCAAAGCCTTGGCGCGGGCCTTCGCTTATTCCGGTGCGCTCCAGCAATTTTTGCCCGCGCGCCTATACTGGCGACTACTGAAAGTGATTCGGGAGCCCTACGATGTTCGCTCTCATGCAAAGCACTCGCCTTGAATCGCTGCACCTGAGCGTCGACCCGGCCACCGGGTTGAAGGCCGTGATCGCCATTCATTGCAGCCGCCTGGGACCTGCCCTGGGTGGGTGCCGTTACCTTGCCTACCCCGACGATGAAAGCGCCGTGACGGATGCCGTGCGCCTGGCACAGGGCATGAGCTACAAAGCGGCCCTGGCCGGCCTGCCCCAAGGTGGTGGAGTCGCGGTGATCATCCGCCCGCCCCATGTGGAAAACCGCGCGGCGCTGTTCGAGGCTTTCGGGCGCTGTGTCGAACAACTCGACGGTCGCTACATTACCGCCATCGACAGCGGCACCTCGGTGGTCGACATGGACTGCATCGCCCAGCAAACCCAGCACGTCACCAGCACCACTGCCGCGGGCGACCCATCGCCCCATGCGGCCATGGGCGTGTTCACCGGTATTCGTGCCACCGCCATGGCGCGCCTGGGCAGCGATAACCTGGAGGGTTTGCGCATCGCGATCCAGGGCCTGGGCAATGTCGGTTTCGCCCTGGCCGAGCAACTGCATGCCGCGGGGGCCGAGCTGCTGGTGAGCGACATCGACCCGGGCAAGGTGCAACTGGCAATGGAGCAGTTGGGTGCCCATCCGATTGCCAACGAGGCCCTGCTCAGTACCCCCTGCGACATCCTGGCGCCCTGCGGCCTGGGCGGGGTGCTCAATAGCCACAGCGTGGCGCAGTTACGGTGTGCGGCGGTGGCCGGGTCTGCCAACAATCAATTGACCAACCTCAGCGTCGCCGACCAACTGGAAGGCCGTGGCATCCTCTATGCGCCCGATTATGTGATCAATTCCGGTGGGCTGATCTACGTGGTGCTCAAGCACCGCGGCGATGAGCTGTCGAGCATTACCGGGCACCTGTCGAAAATCAGTTCGCGCCTGACCGAAGTCTTCGCCCACGCCCAGGCGGAAAAACGCTCGCCGGCGCGGGTGGCGGACGAATTGGCAGAGCGCCTGCTTTATCGCTGAGGAACCATCTCCCGCCCTTCGGGCTCAGGCGCTGGCCGAGTCGCTGATGGCGATGCCCGAAACCCGCTTCGCCTTCTCATCCCACAGGCATGAAAAAGGCCCTGGATCAGTGATTCAGGGCCTGTTCAATTCTGCTGGGCGTTACTTCGCGGCTTTGACAGCCTTGGCCGGTTTGGCCGCCTTGGCGGGTTCGCCTGGCTCGACGTCTGCGGCGGGTTCAGCAGGTTCGACCGCTGCTACAGCTGGGGCAGGGGCGCTGAGCAATTCGGTCAGGGCGTCCGGCTGGCTCTTGAATGCCTTGGCGAACACATCGCGATTCTTCGCCATGTAGATCCCGGCTTCTTCCACTTGCTGTTCGGTCAGGGACGGAACGGCTTTTTGCAGCACTTCTGCCAGCAACTCGGCGAGTTCGAGCATTTTGTCATGACGGTCAGCTTCGGCTTTATCCATGAACAAGCGCTCCAGATCTCGGCTGCTGCGGTATACCACTTCGACGGCCATTTACCACCTCACATGCCTTCACATTAGTTGTCTATTGTGACTACTGTATTTATATACAGCGAAAGGATAAGCCAATCCCGGTCCTTTGGGTAGTCGCTTTTTAATCTAGACCGGTTTCACGGTTTGTCAGGTGGCGCTATGCCATGATCCGCGCTGTGGTTAGACACACAAAGTGTCCCATCTCGGTCCACCGTCATCTCATCTGACAGCTGCTGGCCTTTTTTCTGCATGCAGAACAACAGTCATGTCGAACCCGCATCATCCGGTCCAACCGACCTAAGGAAGAATCACCGTGAAAATCAACTGGGCGGAGCGACTTCGCCAGAACGTGCATGAGCTGGCTGAAACCCTGGGCAATCTGTTCGTCGAAACCTTCCACTACCTGGCGCTGTTCGCCATTGGCGCGGTCACGGCGTGGGCGGCGATCATGGAGTTTCTCGGCATGATCGAAGAGGGGCACATCAAGATCGACGACATCTTGCTGCTGTTCATCTACCTGGAACTGGGGGCGATGGTCGGGATTTACTTCAAGACCAACCACATGCCCGTGCGGTTTCTGATCTACGTGGCGATCACCGCCTTGACCCGCCTGCTGATCTCCAACGTGTCGCACCACAACCCGCCGGACCTGGGCATCATCTACCTGTGCGGCGGGATTCTGCTGTTGGCGTTTGCGATCCTGGTGGTGCGTTATGCCTCTTCGCAGTTCCCCTCGGTGAAGATCCAGCACCCGCAACGCAAGGTGGGAGCCGGCTCCAGTGAGCACCCGGAAGTCGAGAAGGGCGAGCTTTAAGGTCGGGCTGACAGGGGCAGGGAGGACCTGCTCAACGGCGGCGGCAACTTGAGGTTGTCGCTGTCGGTCATGGCTTCGAGAATGGCCACGGCACTGTGCCCTTGCTCGATGGCGATGCCGAACTGAATGCTTTGCACCAGTCGTTTCAAACGCTGCGGATCGTTGCGCTGGGCGAGGCTGATCATCCGCTTGGCGACAATGCGCCCGGCGTTGGACAGGGTCAGCATGATCCCGCCGTCCAGCCCCTGAATGCTCAGGTTGATCTGATAATCGTCGGCAAAGGTGTCGGTAATCAGTTGGAAGGGGTTGTCCATAATGCGTCACCGCTTGATTGGATCGTGCAGTCATTGACCGGCTGTGCCCAAAATTGTTCGCAGTTCCGGACCGTCGGCAGATAGCAGGGACGTAGCAAGGGGCATGCCGTAGGCGTGATCACCTTCAGATCAGCGAGCCTCACCCCACCCTGTGGGAGCGGGCTTGCCCGCGATAGAGCCGGCGCCCCCCCCATCGGCGGCGCCTGATACTCCGCGATCGCTGGCAAGCCAGCCCACATGAGTCAGCTGAGTGGCATTCACCGCTCAGCCTCCGGCGGTCCGTTTCAGGGCAGAACGGAGTAGATGATCGCAGACAGTGCAATCAGGCCGATCAAAACCACGAACACGTTCGACACCTGGCCCGAATACTGGCGCAGAGAGGGCACGCGCCGGATCGCATACATCGGCATCAGGAACAGCAGGCACGCGATGACCGGCCCGCCAAGGGTTTCGATCATGCCCAGGATGCTCGGGTTGAAGGTCGCCACGGCCCAGCAGCTGAGGATCATGAACAGTGCGGTGGCACGGTTCAGCCAGTTGGCCGACATCACCCGGCCACGACCGCGCAGGCTCTTGACGATCAGGCCCTGGAAACCTTCACTGGCGCCGATGTAGTGGCCCAGGAAGGATTTGGTGATCGCCACCAGCGCAATCAACGGCGCGGCGTAGGCGATGACTGGGGTCTGGAAGTGGTTGGCCAGGTACGACAGGATCGAGATGTTCTGCGCCTTGGCAGCCGCCAGGTCAGCGGGGGACAGGGCCAGCACGCAACTGAAGCAGAAGAACATCACCGTCAGCACCATCATGCTGTGGGCGACCGCGAGAATGCCGCTGCTTTTCGCCTCGGCCTGGGCACCGTAGCGGCGCTTCTGGTCGACGGCGAAGGCCGAGATGATCGGTGAGTGGTTGAACGAGAACACCATCACCGGGATCGCCAGCCACAGGGTCTTGAAGAACTCCGGCAGCGGCATGCCTTCACCGGCGGAGGCGAAGAACGCACCGTTCCAGTTCGGGATCAGGCTCAGGGCCAGCAACAGCAGCGCGGCGACAAACGGGTACACCAGCACGCTCATGGCCTTGACGATCACGCCCTGGCCGCACCGCACGATCGCCATCAGGCCGAGAATCAGCACCAGCGACAACACCGCCCGTGGTGGTGGGGTGATCTGCAATTGGTGTTCCATGAAGCTGCCCAGGGTGTTGGTCAACGCCACGCTGTAGACCAGCAGGATCGGGAAGATAGCGAAGAAGTACAGCAGGGTGATCAGCTTGCCGGCACCGACGCCGAAGTGTTCTTCCACCACCTCGGTGATGTCACCGGAGCGCCCGGACAGGACAAAGCGGGTCAGGCCTCGGTGGGCGAAGAAGGTCATCGGGAAAGCCAGCACCGCCAGTACCAGCAACGGCCAGAAACCGCCGACGCCGGCATTGATCGGCAGGAACAGGGTGCCCGCACCGATGGCCGTGCCGTACAGGCCGAGCATCCAGGTGCTGTCGTGTTTGCTCCAGCCTTTGTCGGCCGTTTGCGTTGTGTGGGTCAGATCTACAGCGGGGTTTTCGGCAGCAGGTGTACGTACATCGGTCATCGTTTTGGCCTCGTTATTATTTTTGCTCGGGCTCACGTGTTACGGGCGGCAGGGAATGCTCCTCAGCATTCCACCCAGCTGACAGCCAGGCCGCCCCGTGAAGTCTCTTTGTATTTGTCATGCATGTCGGCGCCGGTATCGCGCATGGTGCGGATCACCCGGTCGAGGGAGATGAAGTGTTTCCCGTCGCCGCGCAGGGCCATTTGGGTCGCGTTGATCGCCTTCACCGCCGCAATGGCATTGCGCTCGATGCACGGCACCTGGACCAGCCCGCCGACCGGGTCGCAGGTCAGGCCCAGGTTGTGCTCCAGGCCGATCTCGGCGGCGTTCTCCAATTGCTCGGGCGTGGCGCCCAGCACATCGGCCAGGCCGGCAGCGGCCATCGCGCAGGCGGAGCCGACTTCACCCTGACAGCCGACTTCGGCACCGGAGATCGAGGCGTTCTTCTTGCACAGGATGCCCACGGCCGCGGCGGCGAGGAAAAACGCCACCACATCGTCATCCGACGCCTCGGGGTTGAACTTCATGTAGTAATGCAGCACCGCCGGAATGATCCCGGCCGCGCCGTTGGTCGGTGCGGTGACCATGCGCCCGCCGGCGGCGTTCTCTTCGTTGACGGCGAGGGCGAACAGGTTCACCCATTCCATAGCCGAAAGGGTCGAACTGATGACGTTCGGTTTGCCGATTTCCAGCAGGCTGCGGTGCAGTTTCGCCGCGCGTCTTGGCACATCCAGGCCGCCGGGCAAGATGCCTTCGTGGCGCAAGCCCTGCTCGACGCATTCGCGCATGACCGACCAGATGTGCAGCAGCCCCTGGCGAATTTCCGCATCGCTGCGCCAGGCCCGTTCATTGGCCATCATCAGCTCGGAAACCCGCAGGCCGTGCTGATTGCACAGCGACAACAGTTCGGCGGCGCTGGAAAAATCGTACGGCAACTGCACGTCATCGCCTGCCAGTGTGCCGGACTCGACCTCGGCCGCCTCGACGATAAAACCACCGCCCACCGAGTAATAGGTGTGCTCCAACAGCAGGCCGTTCTCGCCAAAGGCGCTCAACGCCATGGCGTTAGGGTGGTAGGGCAGGCTCTCATCGAGCAGCAGCAGGTCGCGCTGCCAGTCGAAAGCAATGTTCAGGCGGCCGCCAAGCAGCAGTTCGCCACTGTCGCGCAGCTGTTGGATACGTGGGCCGATACGGGTGGGGTCGATGCTGTCTGGCCATTCGCCCATCAGGCCCATAACGCAGGCGCGGTCGGTGGCGTGGCCGACGCCGGTGGCGGAAAGCGAGCCATACAGGCGGACTTCAACCCGCCAGACCTGGCCCAGCAGGCCTTGGTCGAACAGCGCCTGGACGAAGGTGGCAGCGGCGCGCATCGGGCCGACGGTGTGGGAGCTGGACGGGCCGATGCCGACCTTGAATAGATCAAAAACACTGATAGCCATGCTAAAGCCTTACAAGCAATGGAGTAGGAATCGCCGCCATTTTTTGTAGGCCAAGCGCAATGTCGGCGATACTGCCTACCTCGGTCCAGGGTGACCAACGAAACTTCCTAAGACAGGCTTTAGCAGGACTAAACGATGAGTCGTCAATTTCACGCCCAGACGTATGTCTGGCTGCATGTGTTTTCCTGTGCGGCGCGGCACCTGTCGTTTACCCGCTGTGCCGAAGAGCTGCACATCACCCCCGGGGCGGTCAGCCAGCAGATCCGCCAGTTGGAAGAGCGCCTGGGTTTCCGCCTGTTCCATCGGCGCGCCCGAGGCGTCGAATTGAGTGCCGAAGGCCAGCGCCTGGCGATCACCGTCGGCGAAGCCTATGGCAGCATCGACGCGGAATTGCGCCGACTGGACGCCGGTATGATCAGTGGCATCCTGCGGTTGCGTTCGATCCCGTCTTTCCTCGGCAAATGGCTGACCCCGCGCCTGCCGCGCTTGCAGCAGCGTTACCCGGACATCCAGTTGCGCCTGGTGGCCGAGGACAGCAGCGTGGCCCTGCACGAAGGTGATTTCGACCTGGCGATCGACCTGAACGACGGCAGCTACCCGGGACTGTTATCCACAGCCCTGCTCGATGAGCAGATTTTTCCGGTCTGCGCGCCCAGCCTGTTGCGCGGGCGTCCCCCGCTGCACGGGCCGGCGGATCTGGTGCATTTTCCGTTGTTGCACGACATCACCGCCTGGCGTGGCAGCTATGAATACGCGGAATGGGAGTTCTACCTCAATGCCATCGGCTTCGACGGAGCCGATGTGCGCCGGGGGCATACGTTCAATCGCAACCACCTGACCATCGAGGCGGCGATTGCCGGCATGGGCGTGGCCATTGCCCGGCGCACGCTGCTCAATGATGAGCTGGAGCGTGGCACCCTGATCGTGCCCTTCGGCGTCGCGGTGCCCAACTACAAACGTTACGTGCTGCTCTATGCGCCGGGTGCGCTGAGCCATCCGGGCGTTCGCGCGGTGCATGACTGGCTGGTGGAAGAGGCGCAGATCTTTCGCGGCATGCACCCTTTGGGCGAGGGCAACTGTGAGTAATTGTTGCAGTGTTACCAGGCGACCCAACTCCCGACCTTAACAGCGCTTTTGCCCGTTGTCCGACTTTTTCAGCAATGAAAATTTATCTTTTTTTAGGGGTTGAATTGTTTCTCCGTCTGCCCAACTCTGTAAGTAAGAGGTCACGGTCATTCAAGAATCAACGCTACACCGGACCTCTCGCGAGCTAGCTGAAATAAGGGATGAACTATGCAAATCCAAGTCAACAGCGATAACCATATTCAAAGCAGCATCCGACTGGAGGAGTGGGTACGTACTACCATTGAGAGCACGCTCGAACGTTATGACGAAGACCTGACACGCATCGAGGTCCACCTGCGGGATGAGAACGGCGATAAACCCGGTCCACACGATATGCGCTGCCAGCTTGAAGCGCGGCCAAAAGGCCATCAACCGGTATCCGTGACTCATAAAGCCGACACACTGGAACAGGCAATCGAAGGGGCGGCCACCAAGCTTGAACACGCGCTGGAGCATCTGTTTGGCAAACTGCGCGGAAAACGCGCAACGGTGACCCCAATCCAATCGGGAGCCCACGCCGACGCGCTGCTGGAAGAAGAATTTCTCGAGAACGAGCAGGCCGCGCTCAATAGCTGATGCCTGATACACCTTTACCACCCCAATGAAAACGGGCCTGCAGATGCAGGCCCGTTTTGTTTTGGGGCCTGTGTGTCGCCGCTGCGTCGCGTCCTGCGCCAGCCGCTACAACGTGTAGAACACCACCGAGGTCGGCAGAGGGGGCCATCAAGCACTCAACGCTGACCGGGGGTGCCAAGGCTTTTTCATCAGAGTCTTTTGCACATGAGAATATTTATCATTACTATTGGCCTCCGTTGACCCTGCGTTGGCATGGACCGCGCGCAGATTTCTCTTCGTTTCAAGGTCGAAACATGAAAAGCCTCCCCGTTTCCTATCGTCTGGCCGTCACCTCGCGGGTGCTGGCCGCGCTGTTTGGCGGATACCTCCTCGCAACACTGGCCAGTATCTGCATGAGCCTGTGGCTGCCCATGGCCCGCGCCGAAGCCGTGGTCAGCGGCATGATGACCTCCTTCCTGGTGTACCTGGTGGCCGTGCTCTGGTGTTTTGCCAGTCGCAGCGCCTGGCAGGCGTGGTTTGGTCTGTTGCTGCCCGGCGTGGTGCTGGCGGCGTTCGGTGGCCTGGGTTACTGGTTGGGGCAATCATGAAAGAGGGCTTGCGTCAGGCCATGGCCTGGTTGCACACCTGGACCGGATTGATCTTCGGCTGGATGCTGTTCGCGATCTTCCTCACCGGCACCCTGTCGTACTTCAACGACGAGATCAGCCACTGGATGCGGCCGGAAGTGCCGGTGCGTCAGGTCAGCAGCGAAGCCAGCCTGA